>ENA-ORDA01000232-ORDA01000232.1-marine-metagenome-genome-assembly--contig:-NODE-232-length-58458-cov-4.091126_pt1 | contig 58458 bp, 39 predicted proteins | sample MGYA00237778_ERZ508506 | MGnify/ENA primary metagenome ERZ508506 (study PRJEB26177, sample SAMN06267891) | marine metagenome | isolation source: Monterey Bay, California, USA | place: Pacific...
GAAACTTCCGCCGCGACATCCCGCACCTTCGGACTCAGGACCACTCGGGCATTCTTTTCTGGAGCCAGCCACAAGAGAGCGGAGGTTCCCTTTCCTTCGATAGGTTTCATCCGAACTGCCGAAATACTCTCAATAGACCACCCGACAGCATCATAGGAAACCGAGAGCTTCCGGACCGCTGCCAGCCCGGTCAGCACCGGAACCCCTTTCGTGACTGGACCGGCCGGTGCTTGATAAGAGAAGGTCGCTTTAGAACTGCCGTCTACAGTTGGGATCACCAAATAGTTGCCGTCCTCATTAACAACGCGGAGGCTCTCGCCCTCGAAGTTGGTCAAAGTCGCAGGAGCCTGAACAAGAAGGAATTTCTCACCCGCTTTTCCAGTGATCTGAATCCTAGCGTCAGAGGATAAACGACGACCTTCAATCTCCCAAGCTTCCTCGATTGAATCCGCAGCTTTGATCTCACCACCTGCTGGATCTTTTCCCTCAGCTGACATCGAACCGAACACGATAAAGAACCCAAGTAAGATAAGCGCGGTTACAGACCCTTTTGAAACGGGCGATGGATCGGGAGCCTCGGATTCTTTAGGAGCCTCCTCATCAACATCAGAACCACCTTCCTTTCGAGCAAACAACTCTTTCCAAAGATCGAGACAACGGCTGACAGCCAGCCACCAAAGGATCAAAATTACAATTCCAAGACCTGCAAAAAACCACCCTGCACCACCAACTTGCGAAAGAGCTCCATAGGAAAACCCAAAAGTCGAAATTACCAGTAGAAAACCACGCTTGGTTCTCCAATTAAAGGCGAGCACAACTAAAACAAAAGCAAGGACCATAACAAAAATTCCCGGATAATAGACATTCATAGATCCAATTTCCACATGGGATACAGTGATCTCCAGAAGGTTATCGGGAGCCTTCACCGGAGCGTTGTATTCCAGAACATCGGGTAACTCGACATGCTGTCGTGAACCTTGATTTGCGAGGTGAAACGCACCAGCAGCTGCAAACAAAACGAAAGCGGCACCGATCATCGAAACTCCCGCCTTGAAACGCATAAGCAAGCCACCAAAAATCCAAGCGACAACCAGAATCCCAAAGCTCAGAAGAGCCTCATTTTCAATCCAGTTAAATCCATCTTCCAAGCTAAATACAGTTGAGAGATTTAATCCCATGGCGACCTCGGGCTTTAATTGATAACCGGTATCTGGGGTCACTTCCCAGCGTGTCATCAACTGGGTCGTATCATGAACCATCGGAACTAAAAGGCGCACCCGCTCGGCACCTGCACTCCCATCTTTACTTGAGTGAACAGTAACCTTTACCGGAAGATTTGGCGTGACCGATTCGGGGAGTGGAACCAGGAAAAGATCGCCGGCAGCGCGTAAGGTAACCTGCTTACCATTAACGGTAACTTCCCGGATTTTTAGCCCCTCGGGAACTACGAGCTTAAGCTCCTGCCCGTTGCGAGTTCGTACGTCGAAGCTAGAGACCGTGAGCACGCCCCCGTCGCGGGCAATACGACTTTCGATTTTGGCATACTCGACAACTTGGCGGGCGGTTTCGCCCCGGCGGAACCAAGACACTTTCGCCTCCAACTCAAAGGGACGAAGTTGGTATTGCCAGGCCTTCAAAGTTGGAGCGTTAGACATAAGCTGATACTCAGCCGGTAGCTCCAGCGGATCGAGTTGTTGCAGTTCCTTGCCTCCTTTTGTTTGCGTCAGCTCAACCTGCCCCGGGCTTACCACTTGAATAAACCCCCGTTCAGCTTGAACCTCTGCCGCAGTAACGCCTCCAAGAACAAGAATATCTTCGGCGTTCTGTTCATAAGTCACCAACAATTGATATGCCCCCATAACTGGACGATGAAGAGGCACAATCAGCACCCCCTCCGTGTTTCGATAGTCACGAATATCCTGACCATCGACTCCAAGGTTTTCGATCCCCGCCGGTACGGTCAATTTCCATTCGCTCACCGGAGCTCCGGTGACGAAATAGTTGAGCAAAACCGAAACATAAGCCGTCCCCTCTTGGAGTGAATAAAAGTGATAGCAGTCCGCCTGCACGTTTTGATTGAGTGCCACAACTTTCATCTGGGCACTCCATTTATCGGAGCGAATCCGGAAAGCTTGCTGCAAATTTGGCCCGCGCTTTAGCAGTCGGGCCAAAGGCATCTCTGCAAGGTCTTCGACATTCTCCGGAATTACCCGGAAGCCAGGATTAGCGCTCACCCCGAGCTCACCGCCCACCACCTTACTACCCGGGTATGCAAAGGAAGGAAGAGCCCACACTCCAGCCTTGGAGGGTTCATTCTTTTCCAAGTGAACCTTTACCAATCGTCGCCCGGAAACCTCTTTGCCAAAGATGACTTTAAGCCGACGCAGCCCATTTTCTGGTTCGCTCACGACATAATCGGAAACATCCGCCCCCGTCAGAGAGACCACCGAGTAATCAGAGGGACCAAAGAATTCCCACTCGCGAATGCTAGCTTCTCGAATTTCTAATTCAAGATCGGCACGCAAAACGCGATCGGTCTCAGTGAGCTCGTAGGCAAGATTCTGCGAAACATTGATCTCAGGCTCCACTCGTTCGGCCGACACCGAAAACGAGCGATTAGCGGCAGGATAGCGATAGTAAAGAACCTGCCGAATAGACTCAGGGAGCTTAGTGACCTCAGGATATTGACTAGGTGATAGCTGCGACAGGCCGGCCGAATTCATTACCTCGATCCGAACCGCACCACGGTTGTAAACCCGGAAGTATCCGGAATGGCGGACCGCGCCGACAGGGGTGAGGCGAAGCGGCTCGGTTTTCACCGGGAGAGCATCGACTGCCGATTGCGAGCGAACCACAAAAGATGCTTCCTTGGAAACCGGCCCACTCAGAACAATCTCACGAACTCGCTCTTCCGTGACCTGCCAGCTGAGAACATTGTCACCTTCAACCGCAAGCACTTCGCCGGCTCCGAAGAGCTGCACGTTCAAGGCTGAAAGCGCTCCTTGGAGAGTCTTAACCGTGATCGAAGTCATCTGGCGAAGCAAACCAGCTCCAATCGAAATTTCACCCATAGCTTCACTAGTGAAGAATAACGTTCCGTCGCTTGTCTTGCGCTCCGGCTGCCAAGCAAACAAGCACTTTCCAGTTGCGGGAAGAAAAGCAGCATGCCCGACCTTATTTGCAATCGGGCTCACTGGCAAAGCAGCATCAAAAACGGCAGTTGGGGTGATTCCCTTGAGGGTTATTGGAACCACCGTGCCGCTTGGCCCAAAAAAATCGACTCTCTTCCAGTCACCAATAGTTTGCACGGGAGTCACGAAGGTCAGGTCAATCGGATAAACCCCGGGGCTCTGAAACTCGATTTGATACCCATCGGCAGCAAGTTTGAGACGATAGCCAGCGCTCACAGGAGATTCAACGGGAGCAGCCCGCCCACTGAGAATCCGGAGTGCAATAGGGTTCCTGCTAGTAACGTATGCCGTTCCGCTCAGGTGAAAAGAAGCAGAATTTTCTGAAGAAATCACATCTCCAACAAGCTGAATATTACGAAATTCAACCGGAGCAGGCTGAGCGGCTGAGAGAGAAATATCAGCAGAGATAACAGCCCGACCTACAGCTGAAAGTTTATCGATGCCATCAGCACTCTTAAGTTTCACCAAGCCTTCGGCGGTCACAAGTTGATGCCGTAGACCCTGTTCCGAGGAAAGCGAATAGGTCGCCGAAAATCCACTCGCGCCTTCCGGACCAAAACTCGAGATTTGATGGGGACCAGGAACCTTTATGGCGGAACGTTTAATCTGAACTACGAAGCGATAGTGCCTGATCTTGAGATCATTCGGGATAAAGTCGAGAAAGCGAAGTTTTCCCTCCTGTCGCAGCGCCCAACTTCTCAAATGTTCACCGTTCACTGAGGTGATTGGCGCATCCCCAAGGATCTCAACAGACAAGCGATCAGCCCCCCCCTGCATCACTTCAAATTTAAGTTCAGCGATTTCCGTCAGGTCCTCAACCGTAAATTTTGCCGACGAGTTTACCTTCGTCACATAAAACAGCTTCGGCGGGGGTATGGGAGCCGGAGCTTCAATTACGATCCGGTGATCCACCTTTTTCGACTTCACCTCAACCTTCGGTGAAACTTCTTCGGGTGCGGCAGGCGTTTCCTTTTCCTGCGCCGTGAGCCAAGAACCGAGAATGAGAGTGATTAAAAAATAGATTTTCATGGGATAATTAAAAAGAGAGTGATGCTCACTGGAGCGCTAAATTTTGAGATAAGCAGGTTCGTAAAGCATCCTTCCGCGCATTACTCACCAGCTTGTTGGAGCATGGTTTGGAATTCGTCAAAGCGGACCTGGGCACCAAACCTTGATCTCAGAAGTTGCGCCTCTTGACGAAGTCGTTTGAGCTCAACACGATCGCCGACCAGACTACCCTTGAGTTTTTCGGCGAAAAGCGCAGTAACACCGGCGAGTCGTAACTTGGGGTCTGCTTTGGAAAAGAATTCGGTCTCTTCCTGGTAAGGAATAGACCAGGTCCGTTCGATTATTCGGTCGCTTGTGGGATCGAGAAAACGAACAGAAACCGTCCCGACATCTCCTCGACCTTCCGGCATTGGCTCGAAGTGATAAAGCGCGACCCCGCTTTCTTCGGCAGCCATCTCGGCGGCATCGACAGCATCGTTTCGAAAGTCCTCCTTCTTTAGTTTATGCTTTTCAAAACCATAGAGTTTAAAAGTCGAAACCCGCTCAGGATTGAATAAGACCTGCACTTTTACATTCTTCGCCGCAGGCCGAAGAGCCCCAGCTATTTGTTGGGCAAAACCATCATCAGCATCATCGGGATCGTCCAAGAAGTAATATCGCCCGTCCCCTTGTTTGGTGAGAGAATTCAGAATTTCATCGTTAAGACCATCCGCACCAACCCCACAGGCATCAAAGGAAATGTTAGCGCGGCGCATGGACTCAACTTGTCCAGCAAGATACTTAGGCTTCGCATCGCCCAGGTTGGCTGCGCCATCCGTTATCAAAATAATACGATTTTGAGCACCTTTTAGGAATTGTTGTTTTGCCAACTGTAGACCACTTAAAAGCGCCTCCTCAAGATTGGTGCCCCCTTCAGATAAGGGATTGGCAACGAATCCAGCAAGCTTTGCAACTTCGTTCCCTTTCACTCGCTCGGCCAAAAGCCGCGGTGTCCGGGCAAAGCCCACGAGGGTAAGCTCGTCGTTGGAATTTAATTGTCCTGCGAGCAAGGCGAAAGCTTTTTGCACACTCTCGGCCCGGTCGGCCCGTTCCATTGACCCGCTTTGATCTAGCAGAATAGTGAGCCGAAGTGGTGTCGCCGCATTACGTCCCAAAGAAGCCGTAGTCATGGAAACTCGCATGAGGTTTCGCTGCTGCATGAAAGGATGGGAGCCTTGTTCAATCTCAAAAGAAATCTTCTCGGCCTGAGTCGGTCTGATGTCATCATAGCTCAGCGCATTAACAAACTCCTCAGGGCGAACTTTTGAAGCATCCGGCCACCTCCCTTGACTCAAGGCTGCCTTCGCCAACTTGAACGAAACGTCACTGACATTTAGAGAAAAAGTGGAGTCTGCTTTCTTTGCAGTTGAAGTTTCAAAAGGTGTAGCGGTTGGCGCCTTCTTTTGGGTGGCCGGTTTACTCTTGGCAAAAATAGCTTCAGACTTTGAAGCTCTCTCCACCCTATCTTTTTCCACGCCCATGAACAACTCTGACTCCTTAATTCTTTCCTTTTCCTTCGCAGACGCCTCGGCGACTGCTACGGAAACGTCTTCCAAGCTCTCCAGAGCAATATCGCGTTCAACACTAGTCGCTGCGCTATCTCGAGAGTTCTTTAATGCTTCGTTGGATCTCTGAACTGCAGATTCCTCTTCGTCGTTTGAATCGTCGACCCTTTCGTTTTTTGTATCAAATGCCGACGGCGTTGCAGGAGTTAAAGGGAAGCCAGAACCTCCTTCTCCTCGGCCAACACCGTTTTGTTGGCCACCAAAACCACCGCTAACCTGAAAAGGAAGCTCGGGGGGCATGAAGAGATCATCCGAACTTGCCTCACCATCCCCCTTCTCTATCATTTTCCGGCTGCGAAGATTGCCTGTAGCACCCCCCTTATCCCCGTTTTCCTCACGAAGGCCTTCCGGCCGGACAATCCCCTCACCTGCAATTTCTATTGAATCCACCTTGCCTCTTGCCAAGCCACTCTCCTTCTCCAACTTCGCTACGGAAGCCGCCAGCCTTGTTATGGCGAGCGCCTTTTTGCGAGAGACAGCACTTTGCGAGGCCACACTTTGATTGAGAGTCTGCCGACTGAGATCCTCTTTTCCCGATCGTCTAACTCCGTCCTTTGCCTCGCCCCTACCCTCGTTTTTCGAGCCAAAGTATGCCTGAACTTTAGCTCGCGACTCACGAGTCCGCTCTTCACTTTCTTCGTCAAACCCAAAAGGATCGATCTCAATCGAGGGATTCCTATTTTTGGCATCAGTCAATCCTAAGCCCAACTGAGCCTCCTCATATTCAAAAGATAAGTTATCTTTGACTTCACCTGAATCATCGAGATCAGGACGATCGGCAGACATTGGCATTCCTGCAATTCCACTCACAAACACACCACCGTCACTTACACCTTTACCACCGCCGGCTCCAAAATCATCGCCATCACCAAAATCCGTAAGCGGATCTAAAACCTCAATTTCAGGAACCGGAATCTCAGGAACCGGAATCTGAGCTGGCAATCTGCTCCAAGCCGCAATTGCCTTCCCATTCGCAAGTGAGCCAGCGGAGGGTTTCTTGGCAACTGCCATCGTTGAAGTCTTGCGATTCTTGACAGTCCCAGATCGTTCATCCAGCACGCCTAAGGAATTCCCAAGAACCGCTGATTGAGCAGGAGCGCCCCCCCGCTCCAAAGAATTCGGAGCAAGTGCGCCGTCCAAAACAGCCATCGCTTCTAACACATCTTGCTTCTTTCCGCTATCCTCGGAGTCCAATAACACCCTCTGTTTATTAATCCCCTTCAAACCCCCTTCTTCAGACAGTCGCGAAGAGAGGGATAAATCTCCTGAGTCTTGAAGACTTGCAATTGAATCGCTCTTCTCTTGAGCTACTGAATCATCCGTCATCAAGGAACTCTCCTTCTCCGATCCAAGCGGTTGACTCAACACAAAGATCATCAAGGTTAGAAATACACAGGCCGCACAGGCATAAATCAAACGTCGTTGGGCGATCAAAGAAATCTGTTTCCGCCTTGCCTCAACCATTTCATTACGCTTCTTCTCATCAATCTTCGCTAGGATCTTTCCACGTCTATCCTCCGATAGCTTCCATTTTGGATCCTCCTTTGACTCCTGCGCTTCCGCCAAAACACCGTGAACTTTTTCGAGACCTATCCGATAACTTTCAAGTTCAGGTTTTTTCGACATCAATCGCTCCAGGTCTTCCGCCTCAAAAGCTGAGGCTTCCCCGAGAACCAAAGCCACAATGCGAGCTTCCAGCTCGGGCTCAATGTAAGTTTGAAGATCGTCGTTCATATGGATATGGATGTGAAATTAAAAGTGGCTAATTCCGGACTTACGAAGTCGCTCCCCGAGATCTTTGAGTAAGTGGTGGAGCCGGTAACCGACGTTGCCGACACTCATCTCGAGTTTATCGGCAATTTCCTGATATTTGAGACCCTGAAAATATTTCATTCGGACCATGGACTGATCTCGCTCGTCCATTTCAGAAACAAGCATTTGAATCATTCCCACCGCTTCTAGGCGCCCCAATTCGTGGTCCGGGCGCTCGAGATCTGATTCACGATCATCCGGCGCTTCATCAAGCATTTCGCGTTTGTTTTTGCGAAGAATGTTGAATGAAAAATTGCGCACGCAGCGAAAAAGCCACGCTCTCGGAATCTCAACCTCCTCCCAGTGTTCGTGAAGCTTTAAAAAAGCGTCTTGAACGACCTCCTCAGCAAGCTCACGACGTCCCAGCAATCCAAAGGCATACCGAAGCAGCGGGCTTTCCTCTTCGAAAAAAACCTTTTCGAGAGTTAGCGGTCTTACTGGCACCTTGTTTTTACCGGGCAGACGCATGATCGACTGCCGAGAGGCCTGATGTGAACTTCCTTGAGACACAGATAAACATTCTTTTCATTAGGAATGACATCTCAAGAGCCGATTCCTTGGAAAAAAAAAGATTTTCTTTGAAATCAATTTAGCCTCACGATCTCAACCGTAGTTATATCTTTACCCAGCCTCAATTTGCCGTGTGATTTCAAGAGCAATAGCGAGGGCATCAGCACCTTGTTTTCCAGTAACTGCAGGAGTCTTACCATCTTGGACACTTTCCACAAAGGCAGCAAGCTCAAGCTTTAGAGGCTCGTCCTTTTCAACTTCAACCGTCGCTTTTTGAATCGCGCCTCCTTCTTTCCAAAACATTTCGCCCGATTGCTCCTGATAATCCAGCGAAAGATAACCATCGTCTTGAAAAACCCTGATCTTCCGCAGCCTTTCGGGACTAATTCGGCTCGCGGTGACATTAGCAACACAACCATTTTCGAATCGGAGCCGCGCATTGGCAATATCCTCACTTTTCATCAAAACTGGAACACCCACTGCGTCGATGCTAGCGACTGGCGATTTTACCAAGTGCAGAATGATCTCGAGGTCGTGAATCATGAGATCCAGAACCACTCCAATATCGATACTGCGGTTGGGAAAGGGAGAAAGTCGGTGGGATTCAATGAACTTTGGGTGATTTAGTTTCGCTTCAAGCTCTCGCATCACTGGATTGAAACGCTCAATATGTCCAATTTGAAGGATTCGGTCGCGTTCTTCGGCCAACTCAACAAGCTGCTTAGCCTCTTCAACGCTAGGAGCAATGGGTTTCTCCATGAGGACATGCAGTCCACGCCTCATCAATTCACCACCCACCTCAAGGTGAGCGATTGTAGGCACCGCAACACTGGCCAGATCACAGGCTTCAGCAAGAGCTTCCAACGAATCCACTGCTTTTGCCCCGAATTCTTCAGCAACGGCCTGTGCTCGCTTCAAATCAGCATCATACACAGCAGCCAACTCGACCTCCTGAATGAGAGAGTAACACCTAGCGTGATTTCGCCCCATTGATCCTGACCCTGCTACTCCAGCTCGCAATTTCATAAAGAAACATCTCGCAGACCGTCTGAAAATTACCAGCGAACTTTCCGCTTGAAAAAATTCCTCTTCCATTAAGATTTCAAAACAAGTCAGGGCAGTTCGACGCTCCCTACGTGTATCAAACGTATTTTATCATCCTATGATTGAAGTTACCGGTCTCACAAAACGTTTCGGCCCCAAAGCGGCCGTAGACGATCTTTCGTTCTCAGTCAAAAAGGGCGAGGTCCTCGGGTTCCTCGGCCCTAACGGCGCCGGGAAGTCCACAACCATGCGTATGGTAACCGGATTTCTTCCCGTAACCGCCGGCGAAATTAGCATCTGTGATATCTCAATGATCAATAATCCTCAGGAAGCTAAGCGTAAAATTGGCTACCTTCCCGAATCGGCACCACTTTACAACGACATGTCCGTCCAGGGCTTTCTAAAATTTTGCGCTTCAATGCGAGGTCTTGTGGGATCGGCACGGCGCGAAGCAGTCGCGAAATCGATCGAGACTTGCTTTCTCGAAAGTGTCGCACGTCAGTCGATCGGAACTCTTTCTAAGGGATATCGCCACCGAACTTGCCTCGCGCAGTCCCTCCTACACGATCCCGAGGTGCTTGTTCTCGACGAACCGACCGATGGTCTCGACCCCAACCAAAAACTAGAGGTCCGAAAACTCATAAAGAACCTTGGCAAGGAGAAGGCTATTCTCTTCTCGACTCATATTTTGGAAGAGGTCACAGCGGCCTGCACCCGCGCCGTCATTGTTGATCAAGGAATCATCGTAGCCGACGGGACTCCGAAGGAACTAGAAGCTCAAGGCGGGGGTTCACTTTACGATCTTTTCCACAAAGTTACGACCTTCGAAACTCCGGCTGCCTAACTCAAACTCTGAAAGATCTTTCACAATGAACATGCTCACTATTTTCAAGCGCGAGTTGACTAGCTATTTCACACAGCCAACCGCTTACGCCATCGTCATCGTCTTTGGCTTTCTCTCATCGCTCCTAGCCTTTACCTTAGGGCAATTCTGGAACGTCGCCGATGCTAGCCTGAACGGTTCGTTCTTCGTCTATCATCCCCTTCTTCTGATGATACTTGTCCCTGCCGTCAGCATGCGTCAGTGGGCCGATGAACATTACACCGGAACAATCGAACTGCTTGGCACCTTTCCTATCAAACTAGGAAGCGCTATCATTGGCAAGTTCCTTGCAAGCGCTGTTGTATGGGCGCTGGCTCTTGCTTTAACCTTCCCAATGATTTTGACGGTTAACTACCTTGGGAGTCCTGATCCATGGACGATTTTTTCAGGCTACCTCGGGAGCTTCCTCGTCTGCCTTACCTTCCTCGCAATCACGACGCTTGTCTCCTCGTTCACACGCGACCAAGTAGTGGCCCTGATCGTCTCAGTCGCGATATGCTGTCTTCTGACGATGATTGGTTGGGAACCTGTCATCAACGAGGTCCGTCGGACCGGTCCTGAGGCTAAGGGAGCTGTCGAATTAATGACTAGGATCGGTATCTTCAGCCACTTCTTCGATGCCACACTTGGCCGGATTTCATACGCCAGCTTGATTTATCTCGGCGGCATCATCTCAGTTTGCCTTTTCGGCACAAACCTCGCGCTCAAGTCGCAGCGCGCTTAATTTACAATTTTTCCTAAACTATCCTGCAAACCTCATGAATGTTTCAAAAGCTTTCGCCATCGGAATTACCACCATTGGCTTCATCCTTTTCGTTCTCTCTCAATTCAAAGACTCTCTCAGTCCTTTTACGTGGTATTTTGCAATCGGGAGTTTTATCGCTTTATCGTTCGTTTCGAACAGCCGCCTCATCCGAGTTGGGTTCGCAACGGTCGCCTTACCCATCTTTGTTTTCTTTTTTACCGAGTTTGTTTCTCGGACCGATCTTGGCAATAAGTCCATCGATCTGACTGAAGATGATCGTTACACCCTGAGTGAAGGAACCCGCGCCATCCTGACCGAACTCAAAGATCCGGTGACGATTAACTATTACGTAACTCGTGATGTTGATGGCACCCCCTCAGCTTATAAGAGGCACATCCCTCGGGTAGACAGCTTCCTTCGACAGCTCGAAGGGCTTGCGAATGATAAGAACCTTACCCTCAACTTCATTGACCCCGAGCCGAATACTGATGAAGAAGACGCTGCTCTACTCGATCAAGTTCAGCAAATTCCAGTCACTCAGGACGACCAATTCCTCTTCGGAGCTTCTATCAGCTCCTTGGATAAGAAAACTGTCATTCCCTTCTTCGCACCGAGCCAGGAGACACAGCTAGAATACCAGCTTATCAGTGCCATCGCAGAAGTGAGTCGGCGTGAAACACCGGTTGTCGGTTTGATTTCGGCCCACAACCTAGCCTCGGGTGGACAGACAAATCGGGGCTGGCTCTTCTACCAGCTCCTTCAACGTTCTTATGATGTTGCGAATCTGGGCATGATGCCAATTGAGAATCTCGGAACAGAATATGAAAAAAGAAAGTGGGGAGATGCTCCAAACTATCTCGATCCCGAGAAAATCAAGGTGATCCTTGTGGTCCATCCGGCAGGGATCACTCCTAATACCGAGTTTGTTTTAGACCAATATATCCTCCGGGGTGGAACTGTCATCGCTTGCGTCGATCCTCTTTCTCTCGTAGCACAGCAATCTGGTGGCCGGCCACAAATCCCCGGGATGCCACCACAGGGCGGGACTCCACCCTCATCATCACTCCCGAAACTTTTCAAAAAGCACAACATTGGTTTCAAAGAATCCCAAGTAGTCATCGACCGGAAGTATGCTCCCTCGAATAACCCACCCGTTCTCTTACTTAACGAAGAGGCCATGACCGCAAAAGATGATATTTCACTTTCTAAAATCAAAAACCTAGCGTTTCTAATGTCAGGAGGATTCACGGGAGAGAATGGCAAGGCCATGGGACCCGGTCTTGAAGTCCGAAAATTGGTCGAGTCTTCCTATGAATACACTTTCGTCACCGATCAAACACTCAACAGCCCTGACGCTGCTAATCAGCTTCGATTCGCCTTGGGAAGCCGGCGTGAAGGGGATGAAAGACAAGCCTACGTTGCGCTCCTTAGCGGAACGTTCACGACGGCTTTTCCTGAAGGTGACCCTTCTGCAAAGGAAGGCCCCGACGAGAACGAAGGCGAAAAAGAAAAGAAGACCACCGAAGCCCTCACTACCGGAATTAAAGTTGGCAATCTCTATTTATTCAGTGACTCCGACTTCCTTTACGACGGAATGGCCTACAATGCTCGCCGAATGTTCAACACCCAAGTCGTTGAACCGATCACCAACAACGGAGCATTTATGTTCAATATTCTCGATCAGGCCGTAGGCTCCGAACATTTGGTCGGAGCACGAGCCCGTGCCGAGGTTTACCGCCCCTTTACCGTCCTAAAAGAACTTGAGGCTGAATCAGAAAGGAAATCGAAAGAAAATCTCGATAAACTCCAGGCCAAAGAAGAACGGATCGAAAAAGAGTTTCAACAAATCAGATCACAGATGTCATCTGCTAAAGAAGCCCAGATGTCACCTGAGCTGCAGGAAAAACGTGATGAATACATCAAAAATAAGGTCCAAATTCAGAAGGACCGCCGAGAAGAGAAAAAAGCTCATCAAGGAAGAGTTGATCTTCTAAAAGCCAATATCTTTTGGCGTAACATCCTCTACATGCCACTCGGTGTGATCGTCATTGGCCTCTTTGTCTTCATTTGGCGAAAGCAACAAACCAAAGCCCGATAATTTTTAAGTTTACTATATAAACCTCGAACCAGACTAAGAAAACATGTCACGACTTCAACTTCTGATTCTTTGGATCCTCGCCCTCGGCGCAGGCTACTACTACTTCAACAGCAAGGATGTCCCAGACTCCATCAGCCAAAAAACGAAACTTGAGGTTGGAGCTCGAATCGTTCCTTCTGATCTTATCGAAACAGTCGATAGTCTCACCGTCGTTTCGGGCGATGATAAGGCATCGCTAAAAAAAATCGACGGCCGGTGGGTTGTATCCGAAAAGGGAGACTTCCCAGCCAATTATGACTCTATCAATCAAGTCATCGGTGCTTTACGAGAAGCCAAGGTCGCTCAAAGCGTCGTTGCAACAGACGAGTATTACGACCGCTTCAAGTTAGACCCCACCACAGAAGAAAAGGGCGAAAAACCCGATACCATTTCGTTACAAAAGGATGGCAAAGAGTCTTCCACTATTTTCCTAGGTAAAACTCGCGAATCAACGGGTGGCTCTGGCGCTCGAGCGGGTCGATTTGTTCGACTCTCAGATGATGAGAGCGGCGTTTATGTGGTCCAAGAAGGCTTTAGCTTTTTGAACGCTGATCCTGACAATTGGATTAATAAATCCCTCACACCTCTAAAAGAAGGAGCGATCAAAATGGAGGTGACGGCTCCAAATGATGAAAGCTTTAAATCCTGGACTGTTTCTCGTGAAACAGTGCGTGATGATTTTATGGTCGAAGGTCTCGGCGAAAAGGAAGAGACAAAAAACAATGACACGGCAGCTTTGAAGAATCTATTGGCAGGGGCAACCTTCACAGAGCTCATTACCAGTGAGGACTACAAGGAGCGCGCTAACGAAAAGGCGGCTCGCCAACTAAAAGCGACTGATTCCACCGGGACAATCTTCTCAATCACGATTACCCCTGAAAAGAAAACAGAGCAGAAGGAAGAGAAAAAGGACGACACGGCTAACCCAACACCACCACCAGCGGTCGATTACTTCGTCTCAATTGAGATTCTAAATGGTCCAACTAAGCCAGAACCCGTTGGAGATGATGCGAGTGTTCAGGAAAAAGCGGTTTATGCGGAGCGCGTTAACAATCTTGCAAACGTGTCTGCGGCCGTAAACCAAATGCGTAGCACTTACGGAGGGCGCTACTTCTTGGTAAGTGAGACCACAATCGGAGCTCTCAACAAAAATCGCGGGGAACTCATTCAGCCCAAAAAGGAGGAGAAAAAACCTGTCACAGTGGCTACTCCTCCAATTCGTGTCCCGACTCCGGGAGATAAAGCCGTAGGCACCCCACCGCTGCCCGGTGTAAATACGCCCCCACCATCAATCGCCCGCCCTAAGGAGAATCAAAATAAGCCGAAGATCGAGGCCGTCACTCCACCAATCCAAGTTCCACCGATTCCAAACAAACCTAATATCGAGGACACTGCTCCCGAATCGATTGAGAAAACGGAATTGGAAGGGCAGAAAGCTGGCGAATAAGTTCTACGACCCCTCCAGATGCTTACTCTTGGGTGGAAGTTCCTCTCAGTTGCCCATCCCTCCTCTCGGATCGATGGATGAACAAGCTTGACTCTCTTCACAGCTATCGCAAATTATTTGCATATATATGAAGGCGTTATTAATTTTTATTACGTTGACGCTCTACGCCCACGGTCTCGATGTTGCTTCACTTCACCCACTCATTACCGATGCCGTTAAACAAGTTGGCGGTGAGCGGGTCAATGTCGTGGAGGTCGTAAAACCAGGAGCAAATGTCCACAAATTCCAGCCACGGGCTTCTGACATCAAAAACATGAACCGTGCTCGAATCATCTTCGCATCGGGAAAGAACCTTGAACCCTATTTGGCTGACCTGAAGGACAGTTTAAACGCCAACCAGATCATTATTGAGGTTGGCCGAACCATCCCTTCCCAAAAAGTCTCAAAAGAAGATCAAATCTACACCTGCTGCCCAAATCATGCTGTCGGGGGAATCGATCCACATTGGTGGCACAACGTCCGTAACATGGAGCGCGCCGTTCGAGTCATCGAGAAAGAACTCATTCGCATAGATCCCGCTGGAAAGGCAATTTACGCCGCAAATTCCAAGGCCGCTCGGACCCGCCTCACCCAGCTTGACAGATGGGTAAAAGGTCAAGTCGCCACTATTCCCCGGGGAAAGCGGCACCTCGTAACCGCCCATGCTGCCTTCGGGTATTTCTGTAAGGGATATGGATTCAAGGCGAGTTTTGTGCAGGGGCTGAGTGCCCAAGGAGAGGTCTCTGCAAGCCAGCTTGCCGGAGCCATTCAACAACTCCGTAAGGAGGCCATTCCAATGGTCTTTCCTGAACAAACTGCAAACCCCAAAGTTCTTCAACAAATTGCGAACCAGACCGGCGCGAAGGTTGGAAACCCTCTCATCGCAGACGGATCAATTCCGAGCTATCAATCGATGATTATTTCCAACGTTGAGAATATTGTTGCTGGATTAAGGTAAAGATCATGACCCGATCCCCTCTCACGGCCACCCTACTACCTCTGGCTCCGCTTGCCGCGCTAGGTTGGCCGCTCGCTAAGGTGATCAACCAAGAACCTTATCAGCAAGCAAAAGTTGTAGAGGACAGTTCCGGGCCCCTTCTCCAAGCAGATTTAGAGATAAAAGCGGCGCACCCGTTCAAGAGGCTTGAAGTATCGGCCGCTGATACCACTTGGACTTTTACTGCAGTTGAAGACATCAAAACGATCTCCTTTCCAAAAGACCTTGATGTTATTTTCACTGTTACTGCGACATGGCCGGAGGGCACCCCTGAATCAGCAATCCTTCTGACATTAAGACCTGACGGCCGACCCGACCGCAATCATACTCTTTGGGGCTTCCTTGAGCTCACCGAAGAGATAACATTCACTTGGGACCGCTAGTTATGAGCCACGAACACCATCAACTCGACCTCACTGGTGTTGGCTTTTGTTACGGAAATAAAGAGGCGCTGCGCGAGGTTAACTTCTCCACCCATTGCGGTCAGCGCCTTGCGCTATTAGGTCCGAATGGAGCAGGAAAAACCACTCTAATCAGGCTACTTGCCGGATTACTCCCATTACAATCTGGAAATATTCAATGGCGTGAAAACTCTATCACCAAGGCCCGCCGCGAGATCGCATACCTCCCACAGGTCGATCAACACCAACGTAATTTCCCAATTCGTGTCAAAGACGTCGTCGCAATGGGACGATTTCCACACCTAGGCCATCTTCATCGATTTCGTAAAATTGATCGTGAAAAAATCAATGAAGCCATCGACCTTATGAACCTTGGTGATATAGCCCATCGCCAAATCGACCAGCTTTCAGGCGGGCAACAACAGCGGACTTTTATCGCCAGAGCTCTAGCTCAAGAGGCACATGTCCTACTCCTCGATGAGCCATTTAACGGACTAGATATTGAAAGCCGGTGTCACTTATCAGATTCACTCGTTGAACTCACGCAAAGCGGCCATCTCATCATTGCCTCCCATCATCAACTAGAAAGCGTCACTCAAATTTTCACTCACGCCCTGGTCCTCGACCAAAAACAGGTTGAGTTTGGAGAAGCGACCAAGGTCATGGAAAGCGAGTCTGTGAAACAGATCCTTCACTCTTGCCACCCGCACGCGCATGAACGAGCTCTTTGATATCCCGCTCTACCAAAGGGCGATTCTTGCGACTCTCATTATCGGTTTCGTTAACGGATACGCCAGCGCTTTTGTCCTTCTACACCGAAGCCCTCTCAAACTGACGGCCCTGAGTCATAGCCTTCTTCCTGGCGTCGCGCTTGCCGCCTATTTCGTCGGCCTTGGAGTTCTAAGTGCCTTTTTCGGAGCTGTTATTGCAGCAGTGATTATTGGAGTGCTTACAGTCCTCTTATCCCGCGTCACAAAAATCAGTGATGATACCGTTCTCGCCGTCCTTTATACAGGTGCATTTGCTGCAGGCATCATGGTCCTGCTAAAACTTGGATCGAATCAAGATCTTGAGAATTGGCTCCTTGGAAACATCCTCGGACTCTCTGATTTTGATTTATGGATGAGCTTTGTTGTCGGAATCATCGCTGTCGCTTTACTTTCCCTCTTTCGACGAGCGGTCGTTATCAAGCTATACGACCCTGAAGTGGCAGCTAGTCTTGGAATTCGAACCCGCCTACTGGAGTATGCCTCGTTTGCCGTTCTTATTCTTGTCCTCGTCACAACACTGCAAGCCGTCGGCTGTATTCTTGCAATCGGAATGATTGTAACTCCGGCAGCCATCGTGCGCCCTTACATTTCAAGCCCTGAGACTCTTTTTCCTCTAAGCGGTCTAGTGGGGGCCGCCGGATCAGCACTAGGACTTTACCTGAATATTCACTTCGACCTTCCTGGTGCTGGCGCCAGTATCGCAGCTACTCTAGCGGCCATGTTCCTCATCTCTGTGGTCCTACGTTCAATTTTTGCGAAGTAGGTCCCAATCGTTGCATCAGCAACCCATTCAACAAAAAACCCCACCAGTGTCGCGCTCCACCGAGAAACGATTAGCTCTTGCCAAACTTGCGGTCAAGTTCCTGGAATGAGATCTGTACAAGGGTCGGACGCCCCGCTGGATCGCAGTAGGGTAAATCACATTTGAAAAGATCATCAAGCAAAGCTGATAACGATGACTCACTCCAACCATCTTGTCGTGCCAACACATAAGAAACTTTGGAAGCAAACCCCTCATAGGCCAATCTCTTCACTCGAGAAGAACCCTCTCGGTCGATCACCAAGTCTACCAAGTCGATCAATGCGCGTTTAATATCTTTCCGATTTAGAAAAGACGGTGCTGCAGAAATCGTGACAGTTTGCCCCCCAAACGATTCCAAGGTAAACCCGGCTTGGTCAAAATGTTCACGAAATCTCATCAACAAATCAATATCGCGAACATCTAATTCTAAAAGAACTGGAACCAGTAATCCTTGCGATTCAATTTCTCCCTGCTCGCAGATAAGTCGCTCATAAAAAATCCGCTCACGAGCGGCCTGAGGTTCAAGTAAGACTAACCCCTCTTCGCCTTCCAGTAAGGCGTAACGCTTCGAAAGAGTGCCCACGATTCGAAAGGCCGGTATCTTTGAGGTTTGTTCTGGAGTGACTTTCAGTTCCTTCTGTTCTTCATGACGCCAAGCGATTGTGTTGACAGTTGGCAAAGATGGAACCGGGGCCTTTTCACCCTCAAGAATCACTTCTTGTGAATCTCCATCTTGGCCCAACTGAAGAGGACGGTTTTGCTCAACCAGAATTCCTGGAGCTTCCACATCCTTTGGTCGGAGCGCCTGCTCAATTGCATCAAGAATTGCAATCCGAACCTGCGCAGGTTCAGCGAAGCGAACCTCGCGCTTTGCAGGATGCACATTCACATCGACCAATGCCGGATCCATAAGAATCCACAACCATGCTGCCGGCTGGAGCCCCTCCTGAAGCCCCCCCTTAAACGCCTCACGAATCGCCCTTGAGATGGTATAATCTTCCACAGGGCGACCATTCAAAAAAACAAATTGATGTTTTCGACCGCGACGCGCGAAAGCTACTGGCAGTATCGCTCCCTCAATTACCATCCCACGATACTCGTGGCGTGGAACTTCTATGAGGGCCTTTCCTGATTCTCCACCACTCATCGCCTCGATTCGAACCCTCCGATCCGAGGTCGCCGGTAAATCTAAGGCCACCCGACCATCCTTACGAAGCAGCCAACCAATCCCTGGAGTGCATAGAGCATGAAGCCGAATCTGATGCTCAATGTGTGCTGCTTCAGTTGATTCCGCCTTCAGGAACTTTTTTCGGGCAGGGACGTTATAAAAAAGATCTCTTACTTCGATACTTGTTCCCACCGCGCATCCGCTTGCACGGAGTTCACCTATTTTGCCACCATCCACCCTAATTTCAGTTCCCTCAGCCGAGTCTGACTCCCGGCTCCTAATCGTGAAACGTGAAACACTGGCAATACTCGGTAAAGCCTCCCCCCGAAATCCCAAGGTAGCAATACCATTCAAATCGTCGGAAGTACGAAGTTTACTTGTGGCATGCCGCTCTAATGATTTCGCCGTATCTTCCTGACTCATTCCGCAGCCATCGTCCCTAACCCGAAGCATTGCAATTCCTCCTCGCTGGATCTCGACCTCTATCTTTCTAGCCCCAGCATCGATGGCGTTTTCAACCAGTTCCTTAATGACGCTAGCGGGCCGTTCGATGACCTCTCCCGCCGCCACCTGGCTAGCAAGAGCCTCTGGCATCACCTCAATGATCGGCATAGCCAGAGCCTACTCAATGTCTGCTAAGGGTCAGCTCCAAAACACAAAAATTAATCGGCCCAAAATAGCAGACATCTCTCAAATAAATGGTTCCCCTCCTTTGTAGGAAATTAATAACAACCCAAATTGGGGGCTCAGAAAAAACAAGAGCGAGTGAAAGCCCCTTCCAACGCCCCAGTGTGGACGAAATGGATGCCCAGGTATTTACATATGAAAAGAAGGATCGGATCCAGCAAGCTGCTTTACGAAGTGGATATCTCCCCCTAACATCTTACGAGTGACCTCACGGACAGGGATTCTTTTAATGGTTTCGGGCCCATCAGGTTCGGGGAAAACGACTCTTTGCCGTCGTTTAGCAGATGAAAAGGAGGCTCATTACTCGATTTCCTGCACCACGAGACTGCCTCGAGATGGGGAAATTGATGGCAAGGATTACCATTTTCTTACTCCCAAAGATTTTCAATCACGTATCGATGCTGGCGAGTTTCTAGAACATGCAAAAGTTCACGAGAATTATTACGGCACGCTCAAAACCGAAGTAGTCAATCAACTCGCTGTCGGAATCGATGTTGTCATGGACATCGATGTTCAGGGGGCCAATCAGGTGCGATCTTGCTCTGACTCTCAAATCAAGGTAGCCTTAATCGATCTTTTTGTCATGCCCCCTAGCGAAGAAGAACTTCGCAGCCGTCTTACCGGACGCGGAACTGATACCGAGGAAATTATTGCTCTCAGGATGAGAAATGCTCTCGAAGAAATGGAGCACTGGCCCAAATATTCCTACCGTCTCATCTCCGCAACCCGTGAAGATGATTATTTTAACTTCAAATCGCTCATTGTCGCTGAGCGACTGCGCGTCTCCCGACTTAAATGAATATCGTAATTGGAATAACCGGCTCTATCGCTGCCTACAAATCTGCAGATTTAACAAGCCAGCTCACGAAGTTAGGCCACGAGGTTCATATTGTCATGACCCAGGCTGCCACTGAATTTATCACGCCGCTAACCTTGCAAGTTCTCTCGAGACACCCCGTCCTGATCTCGCTTGAAGACGAGAAGAACTCTTGGAAACCTGGACATATCGAACTCGCAGACAATGCCGATCTTTTCCTAATTGCACCCGCTTCTGCGGACATCCTTGGACAACTTGCAAATGGTCTCGCACCAGACCCACTTTCGGCGATTTATCTCGCTCTTCCTTCCAAGACCATGAAATTTATTGCGCCAGCTATGAACGGAAAAATGTGGCACCATTCAGCAACCCAACGGAACCTTCTTCAGCTAAAAAATGATGGTGTTACCATCATTGATCCAATCGAGGGGGAGCTCGCCTGCGGTTATCAAGGAATCGGACGGCTTGCTGAAGTTGAAGAGATCCTAAAAGCAATTCTCGGAGAGAATCCTCCAAGTTAAGCGAAAGCGCGGGTTTTCATCACCCAAATTCGCCCGAGCTTATTTTCTAGAGTTTTTCAGGGGACTGAAGAAGAGTTCCAATTCTCTGAAGAAGAAGTCCAGCTCCTCCGCCATCGACAACGCGATGATCGAAGGTAAGACATATTTCAGTTTCGGTCACTGGAACGAATGCTCCCACCTCTTCACTCCACCGCGGCTGCTTAATTCCAGCAGCAAGCCCCAGAATTAGAGTCTCATTAGGAAGCGGAATCGGGGTCCCCCATTTTAGACCAAAAGTTCCAAAATTCGTTACCGTTGCAATCCCACCTTGAGCCTGCTCGAGAGTCAGTTTTCGGTTACGAGCCTGCCTAACCAATTGTCCATATTCTTCAGCTAACTCAGGAACTCGAAGTTGGTCCACGTTCCGTAAGACCGGAACGACTACCCCGTCTTCTACCTGAACCGCAATCCCGATATCGTAAGCTCGAGGGTGGACAACTTTCTCACCGATGAGAAATCCTGCGGTTGCCGGTTGTTCTGAAAGTGCGATCGCAAAAGCACGAAGGACATAAAGAGTTAGGCCCGGCTTGGGGTCTTGCCGTGAACGATGTTCTAAAACTGGATCAAGGACGACAGGAAGCCCAACGGAGGCTAAGGGACGCGACCAACTCCGCCGCATAGCATCCGCAACAGCAAGACGCATTGGAGAAGCCGCACTATTGGGCCAATCTGTGATGTATTCCAAAAACTGTTCGAGATCCTCCACCGTTACTCGCCCACCTGCTCCACTTCCCGCGATTGCAGAAATATCAGCTTCGCGCAAACCAAGTTCGTCCATACGAGCCCTCATTCGTGGCGAAATGTAGTGAGCCCCCTTCATTCCAGCTGGAACCGGAAGACCACGGACACTCGGCTCAACCAACTTGGGCTCCTCGTAACTTTGCTCGGTTTGCCGAAAGTGCAAATTCCCCTCCTCACCCTCGTCCAATAGTTTCGATTCCGCTTGTTCTCCCATCGTTGGAGCTCCAGTCCGGGAAATCTCTTCCTCGGTCGCCTCCAAGATTCCTAACAGGCTTCCCACCGCATATTCGACCCCTTCTTCTGCTCGAATCTCGATAACTGTGCCTCCACAAAGAGTAGTGACCCCCATCATAGCTTTGTTGGTTTCAACCTCGATAATTTCTTGATCTGCAATGACTGAATCCCCCATCGCAATATTCAACCTGATGATTTTAGCCTCGGCGATCGATTCGCCAAGCTGAGGCATGATGATAGGAACCTGTGGCATGATTGTTAGAGATTAAGAAGTTCACGAAGTTTTTCCAAGATCGATTCAGGAGTAGGACGATGTGCCGCCCAAAGATCAGGGTGATAAGGAATCGGAGTATCCTTAGAATTCAGGCGAAGTGGCGGAGCATCGAGGAGATGAAAACCTTCTGCTACAACTCTTGAGACGACTTCGGCCGTGACGCCCCCCCAAGGGAACCCCTCACCCAGCGCTAAAAGACGACCCGTTCTCGCTACTGACGCAATCACAGTATCCATGTCGAGAGGTTTCACGGAACGCAAATCCACCACTTCAATCTCCCAACCCTCTTTTGAAAGCCGATCAGCAGCTCTAACAGCTTCGTGTACCATCGCGCTATAAGTGACCACCGTGGCATGTTTTCCTGGGCGAGTGATGCGGGCCACCCCAAGCGGAAGAGGCTCCGGATCTATCTCTGAAGTTTTTAACCATCGATAGAGAAACTTATGCTCACAGAAAACGACGGGATCATCGATTTTGACAGACTCCTTGAGCAAGTGGTAGGCATCGGAAACGGTCGCCGGGGTGGCAACAATAATGCCAGGATAGTGAGCATAGAGGGTTTCTACCATCTGGCTGTGAAAGGGACCAGATCCGGGAGTACCTCCGCAGGGTAGCCTAACCGTAATGGGCACGGGAATCCCGGTCCGATAGTAATGTGTTCCAGCGTGGTTCGCGATTTGGTTAAACGCAATCGAGGAAAAGTCGGCAAATTGCATTTCGACGATAGGCCGCATTCCACTGATAGCTGCACCGATTGCCATTCCTACCATGGCATCTTCACTAATTGGAGAATCCATGACCCTCCCTGGGAATTCTTCTAGAAGCCCCTTAGTTGCCTTGAATGCCCCACCAAACCCCCCAATGTCCTGACCATACAAGAAAACATCATCACTCTCAGCTAGCAACTCTCGCTGCGCCTGATGAATCGCATCGATATAAGTGACACTCATGAGTTGATTCCTTTCCATGAAAAAGCCTGCCAATCGTCTTGATATGGATCAGGGACCGGGTCGGTTTGAGCATTAGCGACAGCCTCTTGCACCTCTTCTGCGGCCTCCCTTTTCCAAAGATTAACTTCATCAGAAGTCGCTAGACCCTCATCCACCACCTGCTGAATCCCTATCTCCAAACAATCACGTCCAAGATTAGAATCCTTTAGTTCCGGTGCCACATAAGAGGCATCATCGTGCTCTCCATGTCCGCACAATCGAAGAAGCTTTCCAACAACCATCTGCGGACCTTCAAAATTACGAGCCGCTTTAACGGCCTCATGGACAACTGCGAGACACTCGAGAAAATTAGTCGCATCGACCTCTCTCCCAGTGACGCCATACCCCCGGGCGCGATCGACAAGATTTTCACATGCAAATTGTCTCCCGCGAGGAGTGGAATAGGCAAATTGATTATCAGCAACTAAAACGACGATCGGAAGTTTCTCTACCGCGGCCAAATTGAGGCCTTCATGAAAGGCTCCGGTGGAAGTCGCTCCATCGCCAACACAAGTCGCACCAACCACCTCCGCGAGTTCCCCTTTCATACGGCGGGCCATCAGCATACCAGCCACGACAGATACCGAAGTTCCAAGATGACTAATCATTGCTGGTCGACGTTCAGCGGGACGCCCACGGTGAATGTTACCATCGCGACCGCGCATTGGCCCAAGAGCGGAGCCAAGATAAGTGCGGGTCGCCTCAATAAGCGGCTCGCCGAAACCGGTTCGTCCAGCTTGATCACGAATGAGGGGCGCGAATATATCCTTGTCCTGATCAAGACAGCAACCAAGTGAAGCTGAAAAGGCCTCCTGCCCTGTCCCCAGATAAACACCACCCACAATCTTACCTGCTTTATAGAGACTCGAAAGCTTGGCCTCGAGTGTTCGAGAGATAATCATGACCCTTAGGGTCCGCCGAATCAAATCAGTATAAAGTCTACTTGATATAATTGGAGCTGATGCTGCTGAAGATTCCATGGTATGAAGATTAGAGCTCTTGGTCGACCGCCTTGAGCTCCAAGAAAAGATCGTTCCACCGTTCCTTCCGCGGCTCAAGAAGAAGCTTTTGGTCAGCGATCCGCCTCCGAACGATCTCGAAAAGCCCCCCGTATTCAAGATAGAATCCGCGAACACCGTCTTTGTAGTCGCTTTCAAGGGAATCAGCGAACGTGTGGCGCAAGTCCTTAAACCCTTCCATAAAGTCGCGGCAAAGCGCTTTCCGCGAAAGTTTCGAGTAAATTGCAGCGAGCCCAAGAACTCCCGTCGCCATCATGATAAATACCCAGGGCCAAGTCGCTATACCAAACCCACCGAGAATCCCAGCAATCGTATACAAAATTAAAAAAAGAGTCGTGTAACGACGCAGAACTATTCGGCGGCTATCTATCGTGAGATCTATCGTCCCTCTGATTTTAAGCTGCGTAACCGCTTGCTTTGCCGAACGTCCCAGGCGGCGCATAAAACGCTTGCGAGTCCCCGCAAGGGATTCCGTTTCCTGCTCAAAGTCAGGAGGACTGATCCCAAGGTTCTCGCGGATGCGCGGTTCTACGGTTTTCCAATGGTTCCGACAGTTTTTCACCAATTCAATGCCATCGGCCTCTGCCTGCTTTTCGACAGCTTCCTTAACCGCTGTGATTAAATCTCCTTCGATTTGGGATGGAAGTTTCTCCTGTTGAAAAAGTGAGATCAGGCTCCTTGAGATAGACATCCTCCGGCCTAAATCACGGGTCGCAATTTGACCTTGCCTAAAGAAGACGTCGCCCATCCCACTCAAACGTTCTAGCAACGAAATCGCCTGCCCTTCGCGACGAAGATTCACCTCATCTTCCAACTCTGCCAAAAAACGCTGATCGCTATCAAGAGTATCACTTCGTTCTTCGATCCGCGCCTCAATCTTATTTAAAACCTCTTGTGCCGAGTTGCTCACCTCTTGGAGAATTTTGCGCCGATCTGGATCATGAGAAACCTTTGAGGAAATAAATTCATTGAGCGTCGTTAATCCACTTTTCCTCAGCATATGAGATAGAGGCGGATCATTCGTCCTCGCCTCCATCACCAGCTTCGCAGAAACCGGGAAAATTTCGGGGATCCTCCCAGTCTTCTGCTCCCCCAAAGTCTTCATATGACCCAAGATTACTTTAAGATCTTCTTCATTTCTTAATTCGCTTTGCTGCAAAACAAAACCCACCTTGCCTAACTGCTCTTCTGGAAGCCGTGCAACCAATTGCCAAGTGTCGGCACACCAAGGATTCCCGACAGGGAAAACAAATAACAAAAGATCCGCAACCGGGAGAAAACGTTCGACCTCCTCCGGACTTCCTTCGATTGAGGCATTGGAACCTGGTGTATCAACCACCTCGAAATCACGGAGAAAGTCCAGAGGGCAAAGTTCTTGCACAAGCATTGGCCTTTTCTCCGTTGAGGCCGCTTTCTCTCCATACCGGTACCAATGAAGCTGTTTCGTCTTAGGAAGAGCATCAACCTCGCAAATTTCCTTACCAAAAAGCGCATTAATCAGGGCCGATTTTCCAGCGTTGACCTCACCGCACACAACGAAGAGAAAAGGCTTTCGGAGATCTTTTAAAAAGCTCCCATCCGTAACAGGATCAAGAATCTCGCTGCCACATTCACGAGCAAGCTGCCCAACACCTAATACCACCTCAGCAAGGCGCTCCCTGATCGCAAAGTAGCGTTTACCAAACATGGGTGAAGATTATGAAGTAATCAATCAGCAACCAGCCCCTAAGCTTGTCCTTTCAGGGCAAGGAGTTGTGAAACGGTTATAAATTGGTAGCCCTTAGATAAGAGGTCGTCAAAAGTGCCGGGCATAGCATCAATTGTCGGGGCATGAAGATCATGTGCCAAAATGATTGCACCATTATGAGCCCCTCTCAAGATTCGCGAGCGCACCACTGATGGTCCGGGGCGTTTCCAATCGTTTGGGTCAACTGACCACATGATCGTGGGATAGGTGAAATCAGAAAAAATCAAACTTCGCTGACGTTCAAAGAGTGCACCATAAGGCGGGCGCATCGTCCGGGGTTTAACCGCAGCGGCGCGGACAATCGCATCTTCGGTTCGGCGCATTTCCCTCCGTAATTCGGAGTTGCTGAGAGTGGTTAATTTACGGTGCGTATAGGTGTGGTTTCCAATCTCATGTCCCTCGGCCACGATACGTCGAACGATATGAGGGTAGCGATCGACATTGCTTCCGATGACGTAAAAAGTAGCCTTGATGTTGCGGGTTCTCAGAATATCAAGCAGGCGAGGTGTGTTCTGGGGGTGGGGACCATCATCAAAGGTCATCGCCACATAAGGCTGATTGGACAAACCGCGAGAGTGCGTCACGCTTTTACCACTAAATTGAGTCGGCAGGTTCATATTAGGATTTCTTAACCCTTTATTCACGTATGCCGGGGGGCGGTATTGAGTATTAGCCCCTAGCCTAACTGGCTGATTTCCGTATCGGGACGATGAAGCTCCATGTTTTCCAACTTTCTCACCCTTCTCACCCTTCTTACTTGAGCAGGCAGGAAGCGCGATCAGGCTCCCTGAGCTTAGCTTAAGAATTTTCCGTCTCTTCATGCTTGTTCCTACGTAATTATTATTACGGAATCATCAAATGTCACGCATTTCCTAACAATCTATCATTTGAGGCTCACGCGTTTTATCGACGCCTTGGTTGTACAATCTCATTTCCATCCTCAAAACCGCTCGACAGATCCCGATTCAGGGTCCAATTTCCCGCCCCATGTCCAAACCAAAGCTGTTTATTCCCGGTCCCGTGGATGTCGCTCCCGAAACTTATGCCGCGATGGCTGGCCCCGCAATCGGGCACCGTGGAAAAGACTTCGAAGAACTCTATTCGTCGATTCAGCCCGGAATCAAGCAGGTGGTCGGCACGACCCGCCCTGTTTTCTTCTCTACCTCTTCCGCCTGGGGTATCATGGAAGGTTGTATTCGTAATTTAGTCAAAAAAAAGGTCTTAAACCTCTGCTGCGGTGCTTTTTCGGACAAGTGGTATGGCGTCTCCAAAAGTTGTGGCAAGGAAGCGGAGAAAATTCAGGTCGAATGGGGTCAACCAATTGACCCTAAAGCCGTCCGCGAAAAGTTAGCAAGCGGAGATTTCGACACCGTGACTTTGGTTCACAACGAGACCTCAACCGGGGTCCTGAATCCTCTCAAAGAGATCTCTGATATCGTTCAATCTTTCGACGATGTAATCTTAGTCGTAGACACCGTCTCTTCCCTGTCTGCCATGCCCATCAACTTCGATGAGCTTGGCATTGATGTTCTTTTAGCTGGGGTTCAAAAAGCAATTGCTCTTCCTCCCGGGTTGGCGGTTTTCGTCACATCAGACGCCGCTCTGGAGCGCGCCGAAAGCATGGACGACCGCGGTTATTACTTCGATTTCTGTGAATTCGCAAAAAACGACGCGAAAGACAACACCCCATCGACTCCATCCATCCCCCATCTTTATGCCCTCCGAGAAAGAGTCGGTGTCATGCTCGAAGAGGGGCTTGGAAATCGCTTTGAACGCCATCTTGCCAACAATGCGATGGTCCACAAATGGGGAGCAAAACACAATTTTGAGCTTCTTCCTCCAGAAGGCTTCCGCTCACGCTCCCTATCTTGCTTCATCACACCAGAGAATCTTGACCAAGCCGGCTGGATCAAATCAGTCATTACGGACCACGGTTTTGCCATCAATGGAGGTTACGGGAAGATCAAAGGGAAAACCTTCCGAATTTCAAATATGGGGAACGAAACTCAGGAAACCATGCAAGACCTTCTCGATGCCCTTGATCTGGAGCTCCCCAAATTTCTCCGATAGCAGATTGCTTCCCTTAAAAAGCCCATCACTAAAGCAAATCCCACGCCGTGGAAATTTTTTGTTCGGCTCAAAAAATATTTGGGACCTCGCTCCTTCAAGATCCCTTAATAATCAATAGCCTTACAAGAGAAAGGGTTCGGACGGGTTAATAATCCAGAAAAACCTTCAGAAAATCCTTGGCAAATCGGCCAAGTTACTGCAGCTTCCGCGCCCACCACCAAAATTATGGTAGCACTCCGACTCACTCGCCAAGGTTCCAAGAATCGCCCTTACTACAAAATCGTCGCCGTCGACAGCCGCACGCGTCGGGACGGTCGTTACATCGAGCAACTTGGAACTTACAATCCTATGGCCGAAGGTGAGAATTACACTCTCGACCTAGAAAAAGCTGACAAGTGGCTTGGAGTTGGCGCAAAGCCCAGTGGCACAGTAGCCAGCATTATCAAAAAGGTTCGCACCGCTAGTTAATTCTAGCTCTTTAAACCGGCGCTATATTCAGGATCCCGTGGTCTCAGGACTTCGGGATTTTTCATTTAAGTTTTGAACCTACGAACTCAAATTCAATCAGGCTATTATGACTTTCTCTGAATTCTACCAACTTTTGGAGTCTCACCCAGATCATGGCATCACTCTTACTCTGCCCGATCAAACTCAAGCTCCTTCCCATTTTCACATTACGGAGGTTGCATCAATCTCCAAAGCATTCCTCGATTGCGGAGGGAGACAGCACTCGGAAAATTCATGTGTTTTACAAATCTGGGTCGCTGACGATTTTGATCACCGACTCAAAGCAGGAAAATTGGTCAAAATCCTCACCAAGGCCCGCACACTTTTCGATTCCGAGGACATACCTGTGGAATTTGAACATGAAGCTCCAGTCCTAACGCGTCTCCCAATCGAAACCCATATTGTAGATAAAGACGTCATCATCTTTACTCTCCATTTTAAGGAGGCTGATTGCCTCGCAAAAGATCTTTGCCTTCCCAAGCGTGATTTCAGCCTTCCCGATATTCCCTCTCGCTCTTCTGTAGCCACCAGGAGATGACTCTACCCACCGACAAGCTCCCCCTAGGTCACCTTATGGTCCGAAGGGAAATTGGAGCCTTGTTCACAACTCTTCCTCGTTCACGATCCAAAAATAATCGACTCATCGCGATTTCCTGTGATTCCCCCAACCAAATCAACTTAATCTGAACTTATGAAAAACTTTGTTTCCCTTCTTATCACTCTCCTTCCTTTTGCCCTCTTCGGACATGAGGTGAAACCTCTCAGCAAAACCCTCTCCGAAGAATATGACCTCGATCCAAAATTCTATGGAAAAACCACAATGGTTCAGGAAATTCTCGTCGCAACATCAGAGAAGGTTTCCAACACCACTCATTTAGAAACGGCGTATCTTTTTGATCGTATGATGCGCGACCTAAAACCAAAAATTGCCCAGCGAATTAGAGAAGCCAAAGTTCTATGCCTCCTCGTTGGACATGATGAACTCACCTCTGATCTCCCTCAGTTTAAATCAAATAAAACAGGTAAAGAACTCGATTTTTACAACTGGCGACAACGGGGCTTCCTTACCAAGAAGAAGGATCGTTTCGTCGTCCTTTTTGCCGAAGAAGACGTCATGGAATACGAGGGGGGGATGCAAATCGAAAGCATTCTCATCCATGAATTTGGACATGTTATTCATGGCGCAGGGTTCGATGAGAAATTGAAAAAACGTTGGACTACAGCTTTCGAAACTTCAAAAGCAAAAGGCCGTTGGAATGACGGACGAGCCGCTCAACGCTTTCGGAGAATCAAAGGCAATAAACCCGTCCTACTGCTCGATGCTCTCGCTAATTCTTTTCCGAAACAACCACGCGAACTTCTTAAACAATGCCTCAATGGCGGCGACATCCTTGTAAACGGAAAAAGCAGTCAATCCACCGTTATGGCAACTGAAGATGACAAGATCCTTATCATTTTTGGAGGGGATAAACCCTGCTACGCCGGGAAAAATCGCGGTGAATATTTCGCCGAAGGTGTCCAATGTTGGTATAATACAAATCGAACGATGGATCATGACCACAATCACATCCGGACGCGTGAACAGCTTAAAGCATATGATCCAGCCCTTGCAAAACTCTGCGCTGATGTTTTAGGCGAAAGTGAGTGGCGTTTTGTCTCGCCACGGAAACGGGCCGGACAGACCCACCTTAAGGATTACGACCCTGCCAAGGCCCCAGTTGTGAAGGAACTCGAACACATCAAGACGGCAGGGCTTGATTACTATGATACCTACTGGTCCGATTACTGGGATAGACTCCACGAGAAATATCCTGCCGCTGCGAATAAGCACAATTCGTCGAACTGATTACAGCGGGCGCCCTTTCGCCTTTGCCTAAGCTCTCTCATCCACCACAACTTTATCGCCCCAGCAAAAACTGATCAACGATTTCACTTCGTGACTGGCATTATTGAGCTGGTCCAAATTCCGTCAGCTTTGGAGACGTTCTAGATTTCTCTAAAAAATCAGAGCACCTTCGATGTCTTGAAAGAACCGATAACTCGGAACAGTAAAAAAATCCCATTTAAATTGATAAAATAAATGAAAATCACATTAACTACCCTCGCGCTTTCGGCATGCCTTCTTTGCTACACGTCGGCAGAACAAAGCCAGGACAAGAAGAAACCGACACCTCAAAAAGTCAAAGAGACAGCTAAGCCCGCCCCAAAGAAATCTAAAGAGGCCAGCAAAAAAAAGGCTAACCCAGCCCCACGGAAATCTAAGGAAACAATCGCTCGTGAAAAAGCTGAGCGCACGAAGCGAGCAGCTGCGAGCGCTGCTAAGAAAAAAGCGGCTGAAGCGAAAACGGTCAAAGATGCGATGGCAAAAATCAAAGAGCTCAATACCAAGAAAAAGGTTGCTGACGCAGCCCGATCAAAGGCAGCCCAAGCGCTTCGTGCTGCTGAAGGCAAGGTGACTGAGATTGAAACACAACTTAAAGCCGTCACTGCTACTCTTAAAAGCAAAGCCGACAATGATCGTAAAAAGGCCGAACAGGCAAAGGCCAAAAAGATTCGTGAAGCTGAAGCTAACGAACGCGCGCTCATCGCAGCCATGAAAAGGGAACTTCAAGACCTTAAGCAGACTGTAGATCAGCTCAAAAAACAGCGCGCTGAGAAGAAATAAAGCGAATCTTAAAACATCACTCTAAATTGAAATGCCCAATCCAAATGGATTGGGCATCTTTCTTATCTCGAGAAAAAGCACCTCTTAAATTAGTGGCCCAGAAACGGAAGCAAAAGAATAGCTCTTCTAAGAGTGCCCTCCTCTTTTAGCACTCTTCTGCTTACGGGACCGAATGCGCGCTCAGAATTTAAGATGAAATTGGTATCGCCCCCCAAAGCCTCACTTGCTCAGCAAATCCACCATCGCTTTACCCATACCCTCACCCACATTCATGTAGGTCTCGGGATTGCCACCGTAATGACCTCCGCTACCGCCCCCTTTTGAGACAGGCTTCGAATAAAAAACCGCCGCTTCATCCTTGAACTCCGGAAGACCAGCGAAATCAAACATCTTCTTAGACAGGGTTGCACTCTTGTCATGCTCACCCAAAGTGGCGCAAACAAACTTGGCATTTGGTGCGTTAAAATCTTTTTTCAGATCGTTGAAGAGAAAGGCCAGATTTTTGTCGTAAGTCTCCACGTTCCCCTTGCCTTTCTCAGCATTTCCCTGCCACCAAAAGAACCCTGCAACCTCGTATTCCTTGGCGCCAGGATAGTAGGTAGATAAATTCTTAAGAGCATCTTGAGCAGCACCTACGTCCTGGTCATACTGGAGACCTGCATACCAGCCGTCTCTTTTTTCTTTCACTTTCCTATTCAAACTTTCGGAGTCCCCTTGATACGACTGTCCGCCACTTCCAGTACCTACTGCACTCGGTGGCAAGAGATCCCACCCCAAAGCACGATTGCCCACACATGATTTTAACAGCAAGACAGGAGCATCAATAATTTCCCCCAAATAATTCCCGATCCCAATTTCTGGACCAAAATTCCCACCACCATTTCCATTTTCGGCCGTTAACCAATCGTTGTGTTGTAATTTCGCCATACAGAAAAATGTGTTGCGAACATCTTTCCGAACATTCCACTCACCTCCATCATCAACAAGGTATGGATATTTATCAGCAGCGATTCCTTTCAGTTGGCCGGCTTTTCCAAAGCCAAGCATGTTCGACTGTCCCAGCATGATGAAAACCTGCACCGGCTTACTCATGTCCGCCTCCTCGCCATCAGGATCCGGAAGCTCCTTGGGCAGCTCCCCGATTTTCAGCGAGCTCCCGCCGAGAGAACGACTCCCATTCTTCTTGAGCCACACAACATCCTCCTCTGAGAGCTTGTCCTGATTGAATGTCAATTTCCTGCGGTTCTTCAGGACAACCGTGACCTTCCCGCTCGTAGCATCATAGGAATGCAATTCCCCCTCAAATGTTCGATCACCATCGGAGCTGGTCCAGGTGCGGGCTTCGGCTACGGGAAGAAGTAATCCCATTCCAAGAACGAGAGAAAGTAGAGTTGGTTTCATGATTTTTTGGGATGTGGCTGAAAAGTTGTCTTGAGCAGTTGTTGTTCGATTTGGGACCAGATCACCCGACGATCCCGCCTAGGTAAAGGACTACGTCCGATTATCGGGAAAGTATTCACCAAATCAACGACTCAATCTTCACTCACCTTCCCATTTCTGGGTAGGCGGTGAATTCTCCTCACTTCTTCGACCTTCCGTTGGGCGTGCTCGACGGAGTCCCGGAATTCTTGCCCTCAATCGAAGACATCAGCGCCATGAGCTCGGCAACTTTTTCCGGGTGCTTCTCCGCGAGGTTGTTCCGTTCCCCGAGATCCGCTTCGAGATCGTAGAGCTCTTCCACTTTCGCCCGATCCTTCTCCACGGCATATCCGTGAAAGTGGGCATTGGCTTTGAGATACTTCCACTTCCCTTTCCGCACCCCGGCATTGTTAAAGTAGAAATAGTCACGTCCCGTCTTGCGCTTACCGAGGAGTAAGTCGGTCTGATCGATGCCATCAATGCGACGATCCTTGGGAACCTCAAAATCGCATAGATTCGCGAAGGTCGACATAAAATCGACAGAGGTAAAAATCGCCCCGGACTCCTGTCCGGCGGGAACCTTGCCCGGCCAACGCACGATGCAGGGCAATCGATAACCGCCCTCGTAGGGCGATCCCTTTCCATTCCGTAGCGGCCCCGAATCGCCCCAGAAGATCGAGTCCTTGGGATGGCCCTTTTTGTTTTTGGTGTACTTGTCCTGATTCCACGGCCCGTTGTCACTGGTGTAAATAACGAGAGTATTTTTGCTCAGGCCCAATTCATCGAGAATGTCGAGAAGCCGTCCGGTTTCGAAATCAAACTCTTCGACAACATCCCCATAAAGTCCGCCCTCAGATTTCCCCCGAAAGCGATCCGAGGCATCGATGATAGTGTGCATCATGGTGTGGGCGAGATAGAGGGCGAAGGGCTTCTCGGGATCGCGTTTCTCTTTGAGCCAGGCAATCGACTTGTCGGTGTAGAGAGTGGTGAGCTCGCCCATGTCCTTGGTCGATCCCGCCGCTTGGTTGTTCTCATGAAACCTCACCATTCCGTTGTCATTCGCTCCCAACGCCCCAAAGTAATAATCAAACCCCTGGGCATTCGGCATGCGTTCGATGATCGCCTTACGATTGGAGACGTCCCACTTACCAATGCAGGCCGTTTGATAGCCCACCTTGCGAATCAATTCCGCCCAAGTGATCTCAGAAGCCGGCATCCCCCAGCCTTTGCTCCGAAGTGGTTGCCGCCCGGTCAAAAGCGCCGAGCGGGAGGGTCCACAAACCGTCTGGGAATAAAATGAAGTAAAACGAGTCCCTTCCTTAGCGAGCTGGTCAAGACGCGGAGTCCTATTCTTCTCACTGCCGTAACAAGCGAGGTCGCCGTATCCTTGATCGTCAGTAAAAACGATCACGATGTTCGGTCTCTCAGCAGCTTTGATGATTCCCAAAATTCCAAAGATCAGGAATATCTTTAAAATAAAAGAAGGTCGAAATATCATGAACTCTCAATTTTATTTTACCATTAAATCAGCCATTGCATTAGCGAAGGAATCTCCAAGGCGAACAAAGAAAGCTCCACTTCCGAGGTAGTGATAAGGACGGTCGCTGCCGACCGAATCCCACTCGTGGTAATGCTTGGGCCATCCCTTACTGAAGATCTCATGGGAGAAATTTGAATAGTCTTGGTAGCTCTCAACCGACACCACGTTACCTTTGAACTCAGGAGCCTTGGCCGCCTCCCGCTGACCGAGGGAAACCACATTCTCACCCACCTTCTCAGCAGTCCTTCCTGTTCCAAGGACGCCAATCACGAATGGCATTTTAGGCACCTTATATTCTTTGCGAATATCTTGAATAAATGAAATCATGTTGTCTTTGTAGTTATCGCGGAACTCGTCCGAAAACTGATCGTTGTATCCCTGGAACCAGACAAAGCCGGCGATCTCGTATCCTGCCTCAGCATCATAGGCTGGATGGTTTTCCTTGAGATTACTGAGAACGTTTCGAATCGACTCATTCATCATGCGGTAATTAAGCCCCGCATTTTTTTTGATCTCGTCGGCCTTTCCTCCGGCCTTCTCCTTCTCATTTAGCTGGTAAGGACCAGCGGAAGGTGGGCGGAAATTGTAGTTGATCGATTTGCCTCCCCACGAGGTTTTGATGAGCAGAATGGGGCCATCGATTTTTTCGGCCATCGAAAGACCAAAGCCATACTCAGGCCCAATCTTCTTCCCGCCTCCTCCGTAACCGATTCCCAATTTACCCGCCTTCTTATTGCCGTCCGCGATCGCATTGATGAAAACGCGATCTGAAACGACACAGGCCGAAGTCACTTCGCTCTTATAAGCTTCATGCGCGTCTTTGTGCTTTTTCACCTTCGCTTCGAGAGCTTTCTTCTCAGCGCCGTCTTCCATCTTCTTGACCTTGTCGAAGGAGATCCCGCCACCGAGTTCGTCGAGCTTCCTTGCCTCGACCAATTGAGCATCGAGCTTCGCCTTGGAAAGCCCGCTTCCCTCTTTGAACACCATCTTGGCGAGCGCCTCGTCCCGGGGACTGCCCGACTGGTAGAGGGTCGCAGCAGTGTGGGGATTCGCGTGACCCACCATGTTAGACTGCCCCGCAAGGATGAAGATTTTCAACTTCTCCGCCGCCCCAATCGGACTGGCGATCGACACGAGTGTGGCTGCCATCGTCAACACGACCCTCTTCTTGCTTAAGATACTTTTCATAATTCTTCTAAAATTGCTCCTACAGAATACTCCTCAGCCCCGGCAATCTTAGCAGAAAAGTGAAACCTCGGAGACTTTCCGCCACGCGTATTATCAAATGCGGAGGAAGATCTTGCGACGATACATCCAAAATAAAATCAGCCAGAAAACCAAGAGCACAGCCAAACCCTCGCAGAGCGGCCCATAGTTCTCCCCATAGAATGCGAAGCAATCCTGCCCGAAGAGGATTTTTATACTGTTTGCGGTGAAGTCACGGATCAAGTGCGCGATGAGATACGCCGCGATGGAATTCATCCCGATCACGATCAGCGGAAAGGCCCATTTTTTTAATTTGGCCCAATCGACAATGATATAGAGCACCGCCATGCAGAGGAAACACCATCCCCCGCTGAACAGCACCCAACTCGGCGTCCAGATGCGTTTCACGATGGGACAAATACCCAACTGATGCAGCAATTCTCCGAGCGCAAAGAAAATCGCTGAAGCAAGCAGAAGCCGCAGTAAACGTTGCTTGGGAAGGAGCCCGGACTTCAGCCAATTTCCCGCGAGGAGCCCGAGAAGCATCGTAGCCAGCGTCGGAATAAAACTCAGGGTGAGATAACCTCCTCCGTTGACGACATAGGTTGACGGTCGCGGGAAGAGATTGAGAAACCATTGGTCGAAAGCAGACCCTACATTAAGATGCTTGTTCCAATGTGCCGCGAATCCCTCGGCATGATGCGGCCAATCCGCCGACGCACGCACCGCCACGTAGTCGAAATCCGGACCGGGAAGCGGATACAGCGCCCAGGCCAACCAATACCCGCCAAGGATAACGCCGAGGGCAATCAGGTGAGTCCGAAAAGAACGAAAACCTAACAAAAAAAGAAGCGGATACCCGAGACCAATCTGGGAGAGAGTATCTTCGAAAGTCCAATTGATTTGATCGCGATGAACAGAGCGAAGGAAGACGCCCAACAAGATCAGCAAGAGGGATCTCCACACGGCATGACCGAACATCATTCGAGTGGACTGACCTTTGGCAAGCCGACTCGCGATGGAGAAGGGCAAAGCCACCCCGACTAAAAAAGAAAAGGACGGTTGAATGAGATCATGCAGCGAGCAACCCGACCACGGAACATGACTTTGATGAAAGGCCAGGGATTGCCACAAAGAAATTTCCGGAAAACTACGGGCCACCTGTGCCAGATGCAAGACCTCGGCCATCATCAGGAACATCACCAGCCCTCGAAAAACATCGATAGACCCAATGCGTTCCTGAGGCGCGGGAAGTGGTGACGAATTCTCCATCCCTTGATCTACTTTCCGAGCCAACGCTTTTCAGCTGCGCCGATCTTTTCCTCACTCAATCCGAAGCCTCTCAAGACGCCTTTGGCCATCATGACGTTGCCGAGTAAGTTCATGTGACAACCATCGGTCGTGAGCTTGTTCTTGATGTTTCGCTCATACTTCGGCTCACCGAACATGCGTGCTTTCCCCTTCTCGTCGGGGATCTTTTCCAGGGCCGCGTGCATATCCTGGCTCAGGTCCACCAAGGGGAGATTCTTCTCATTGGCAACCTTCCGCAGAAATTCGTTATACGGAATCAACTTCTTGTTCGTCTCCTTCTCAGGATCTTCCCCGATCATCGTAGAAGTGAGAATGACCACCTTAATGTCCGCCGCCTTGGCCTGCTTCAAGATCTCCCGAATGTTCTTCTCATAGTCTTCCAACGGAATGCCTTGAAAGGTTCGCTTGCCGAGAGTCAGCGTGAAATGCCACACGTCATTCACGCCACAACTCAGGACCATCCAATCGGGGTCCTTGCTGATGACACTGGCTTCAAGACGGGCTAGCATATCCTTCGAGCGATTACCTGATTTCCCCGCGGGAATGTGCGTGAGTTTCAACCCCTCATGATTGAGCGCCTCCATCGTCAGCGTGACATAACCATTCTTACGAGCACCTCCCGCCGTGATCGAGTCCCCAAGGAAAGCGATCTTTTCGCCGGACTTTAACAACATGGACCGCTGCTCGGCAGAGGCCGAACTGATCAATCCGAGGGCGAAGATGAGCGAGATAAAAATTCTGCGGCTTGATTTCATAGGTCTTTCTGTTGAGGCGATAATGAGAGGACAACTTCATGAATCCATAGCCGATAGTTCGAAAGGGACCAATCTCTAATCGACGAGTTAATTGCTCAACGTTTCCGATAGGCGGAGACGCGACCCAATTCCTGCTCAATCGGGGTCTGCGGGTGCCGCAGGATATTTCCTTGATCTGCTGCGACGTGGCCCCGTATTTCAAGCGCTACCAGCCGACGATCTCTCATGTCCGCTGGAACGACCAGCTCATGGTGAACCGGATCGCGCGCTGGGCGAAAAACATCAGCCACGGGAAGGAAGACACCCGCCAGAAGATGATCGACGCCAAGTTCATGGAGGCCGGGACGGTGGGGCCGGTGGCGAAGTGACGAAGACCTGAGGGGCGGTGATTGGAAGTTGGGTGCTACCTGTCCAGCCCCGGTTCATTCGATAATCGATTTGATGTCCCTCCAATTTCGTATTCCTCGAAGCGGGCTAGCTTGACTCTCACAGGTCGACAAGAGACTCTCTAACCAGATGAAATTTGCACTCTGCAACGAGACATACGGAGGATGGGATTTCGACCGTAGCTGCGCTCATATCGCCGAAAGCGGCTACCACGGGATCGAAATTGCCCCTTTTACCCTCAAGGAAGATCCGCGTACGATCAGTGAATCAGAGTCCATTGATTTTGGGAAGCGAGCCAGCGCCGCAGGACTTGAAGTAGTTGGTCTTCACTGGCTACTGGTCAAGCCGGCTTGGCTCCACTTGACGACCGACGATCCCCTGCTACAGAAGGACACCATCGCCTTCGGACAACATCTCGCCCGCACCTGCGCTGCCATGGGCGGTTCAATCATGGTCTGGGGTAGCCCAAAACAGCGTAACTTAGCAGAGGATTGGGACTACAATGAAGCCGCTTCTAGAGCCGCCGAAACCCTACATGAAATCGCCGAAACTGCCGGACCGCTTGGAGTGACAATTGCCATGGAACCCCTCGCCCGAACAGAAACTAATTTCCTCAACACTGCCGCTGAAACAGTCTGCCTGATCGAACGTGTCAACCACCCCGCGTGCCGTCTGCACCTTGATGTCAAAGCGATGAGTGATGAGGAAAAGTCCATCCCAGAAATCATTACAGAGAGCAAAGCTCACACTGCTCACTTCCACGCCAACGATCCAAATCTGCGGGGGCCCGGAACCGGCGAGGTCCACTATCCGCCCATCGTCGAAGCTTTGCGAAAAACGGATTATGACGGCTACGTCTCCGTCGAAGTGTTCGACTACACTCCCGATCCCGAAACGATCGCCACCGAGAGTATCACCTTCCTCAAGAAGGTCTTCGGCGCGTAACCATCCCGTCACTACTTTCCGGACTCGGATTCACTTTCTTCGGCCTTTAGGTGGTATTCGTTTTCCACCGTCCAAACCGCAGGCTTTCCCCGGCGCTGGCGAGCCAGCCAGTTGAGACCGGCATGATGGATGATCTCATGCTTTCCTTCAAAAATGGTGACCCTAGCATCTTTCGACACCTTGCGAAACAGAACATTCTTTTTTCCATATAGAGAGTCCCTTTCCGGTTTCTCACTGCCTACAGGCACTGCCTGCTGCCAGTAGAAAGCATCGATGAATCCGCGAGGGATTCGATCTCTCTCTGCCACGACCCGATTAAAGGCATGAAGTGAATGGGTAAACGGAACGCTCCCACCCGCGTGACCGTCGGTCACCCCAGCGTTAATATCCAAATTAACCTCAACCGCCTTATCAAGATAGGTGAGTGGAGATCGTTTTACGCACTCGCGCATCGCGCTCTCCACTTCATCGGGCCGACCACCAACACTCTTTTCAATATGATCCGCATACTTTGCATGACTCCCCTTTCGTTTCTGCTCCCACCAGACCTGAATGTCCGATATCGGAACCCAAGCCGAAACCCCGGCCCAAATATCAGGCGCTCTTCCGGCCATTAAAAGCGAAGCATGACCCCCGCCCGAGGCACCAATCAGATAGATGCGATCGGTATCCACTTGGTGGTTCTTCTTCATGTAGGCAACGGCATCCACAATATCCTTCACCACCTTATCCGATCCGCAGGCATCGGCGGTCCAATTCGGCCCCCGGAAGTTTGGATGGATGAAATGCCAGTCCTTCTCGATGCACCATCGAGCGTAAACCACCTCTCCACCCGCTTGCCTATAGTCCCCACTCCAGCTGTGAAGGCCAACAAGCAATGGACGTTTGGACTTATCGTTGGCAGCACACAGCAACATCGGCTGCAGGGTCTTATCGGCACTCGCCAGATACTTGATCTCCTTCACCTGCTCCGGCCATCCCTCGATCTTTGTATCGTTCGGCTCTTCAGCAAGGCCTGATCCGATCAAGGTGATCAGAATCGTGGCGGTCAAAGACGAAAGCGCACTCGCATCTATTCTTGTGTTCATTTCTGAATTTCTACTCCTCTCTATTCGGGAGACCCGCTCGACCGAGTTCATCCAAATCAAAATCGATCGCGCAACCAAACCCCGATCCCGAAAGCATCCCCACATCAAGCTGGCCATCGCGGATTTGCAGTGAAGTATACCCCTCCTCCAGCATCGTATACAATGCTGGATAAACGGTCGCCACCTTCTCCTGAACAGAATGCGGAAACATCGACAAACCTTTGAAATAATGGTGCCCGTTGCGCTCGACATCACCTATCCCCAAGGCTGCCATCACTTCGAGATCATTGAGCAACGCCACCGGCCCGACATTAGCAAGATCTTCACCACTCATCAACCATTGTTCCTCCGGGCGCTCGCGACGATACCATTCAACGAGACAGCGATTGGCCAACCCTTTGAAAACTCCTTTGCAATTCTTGTGGCTCGTCCCGTGATACCCCAGCTCCAGAGCACGGCGCAGAGATTTTAGCTCGGCGTCAGACTCGTCGATAATCATCGGCGGTGCTTCCGCCCACGAGTCGAATCCCTCCTTCACCGCGTCCTTCAAGGCATCATCACGATGCATAGGCTGCTCAACAAAGATCAGATGCTCAGGTGAGAGAAATTTACGCAGCGCGGGTCGCTCGAGATAAGCCTCCCAGTGCTCCCGGAATTGCGCTAGGCTGCGATACTGCTCATTGCCATCGAGAGTGAGCCGATAGCTAGGGACTTTTTCGGCAAAAAGTTTGGCGAGGCGTTCGAGCCTTGGAACATCCACCTCGAGATTCCCACAAATTTTCACTTTGAAATGGGTCAAACCGTATGCGTCGATAGCATCAACCAAGGCCTGAGGTAACAAGTCGTCAGCACGGTCTTCTTCTGGGATCTCTGGAGCAGTCAGGGGATCACCAAGACCAATGGTATGGCGAGCGATCACCGAGTTTTCTGGGTTTCCTAACCAATCAGATGGCTCCGTTCCCGTAAGCTCGGAGTGGATTGTGCTCAGATCGATCCCAAAAACATTTAACTTCACCGCCTCGGCAAAACTGGAGCCCCCAAAACGGCAGACCGCATCGATCATAGCACGCTCAATGAGGCTCGTGCCAAGATGAGCCAGTAAAGGCGGAACGCCATTTTCATCTGCCCAAGCGTCTTGCTTGCTATAAACTTCATACCACCAAGCGAAGAGCGAATCCTCCTCGACAACGCGCCCAAACTTCACAGCCTGCTCAATCGCCTGCAACATTTCAGGGAGGTCCTGCTCAAATGTCGTTTCTGGATTTTTAGTAAACCATTTCGGAGGCAAACCCTCGGAAGCAAGGCCCACAATCTCCACCTCGTCGATCGTCACCTTAGCTGAGAGGAAGACGTGAGGTAACTCTGTCATCGAAGCAATACCGTAGCGAAAAGGAAAGCGCGTTTGCATCCAGCGGGTGCTGAAGGTGACATCATTTAGGCAAATACGCATTCCTTTAGGTATTGGAGAAAAACTCAATAAGGAATCCGAAAGAAATATTTTCTTTTCAGAACTGCCCAAATCGAAACTTTAGATTTCCGGCCAATTAGAGACGACGACCTCACCTACTAACATCGATATCACAGCAATTCAAAACCCTCTGCAGTCCCTCTCCACCTTCACCGCTCTGATCCGATTCTCATTTGATTAGGAGCGCTCCTTCTCTAACAAGCACTGATCAAGAAACCCCAATCGGGGCAAACCAGTAACTCCGTCAATGGTCCCATACTATCTTCAAACTTTTTGGCAGGAACCTCAACTCCATTGAGCATGGAAACGAACAAATTACTCAGTGGAACTTTCTTTCCTCAATGAATTCGTGCAAGGCCCCATGCTTGAACCCGACCCTAATTTGTGACTTCCTAAACAATCGTTTCTGACTAAAAATCAAGGCCCTGATAATGGCCTCCAGACCCTTGCACCTTAAATCTCCAACTACCATTTTTGCCGCATTGCTAGCACAGCTGAGCCCGCTCGCTGCTGATGTTGAGATTTTCAAGAAACACATCGCCCCATTTTTGGAGGCGAATTGCACCGACTGTCACGACGCGGAGACTCAGAAAGGAAAGGTCGAGCTCCACACCATTGGAGGCGACTTCTCCAATGGCGATAACGTCGTAATGTGGGAACGGGTACTCGAACAATTAGAGATTGGCACTATGCCGCCCGAAAAAAAGCGACAGCCAACCGCGGCCGAACGGCAAAAAATCGTCAACTGGATCAAAGACGGCCTCAAGAGAGCTGGAAAAGGCTTTGAAATCGAATCCCGCATGCTCCTGCCCGAGTTTGGCAACCGAGTAAGCCACGAGCTCCTTTTTGATGGTTCAATTAGCACCCCACCTTTCACTCCATCGCGCCTCTGGAAAATGAGCCCACACATCTATGGAGGTAAAAATTACCAACCACATGTGACTGGTGGAATTGAAGCACAGCCCGTCAGTTACAAATCAAAGTCTGGCGGCCTTCGCGATTTTGCTGATCAAGAAATTATGGACGAGGCAGGATTCCTTGCACTTCAGCTTGCGCTCTCGGACATCATCGCCAACCAAATGCACGACCGTCAACTGGCCCCAATGAGCTACGGCCCCAACAAAGGTAAGCCGATTCATATCCCCGGAAAGGAGAGCTTTAAAGCGATCTCTGAAGCACAGGGAAAACCCCCACGCGAGGCACTCGAACGGGTGATTCGTGAAGAGTTTTCACGAGCCTGTGGCCGCCCCATCACAGAAGATGAGTTCCCCAAATATTTCACCTTTATGGAACGCAATCTTGTACAAGGTGGAAATGAAGCAGGACTCAAAACCACGCTATTAGGCATCTATCTCTCTAGCGAGGCGGTCTACCGCATCGAGCTCGGTCGTGGACCGGCTGACGAGCACGGAAGGCATTTTCTCTCACCCCAAGAAATCGCATTCGCCCTCTCATACGCACTTACCGACTCTCCTCCAACAAACAACCCCATCATCAAAAAAGCGTATGATTCTAAAAAACTCAGCACTAAAGCCGAGGTCGAAAAAGTAGTCCGCGCCATGATTGCGGCCGGCGCACCACCGATCCGCAAACATTTTCCCGCCAGCGCCTTTCATCGTATGATTCAGGAAGGTGAGCATGGCTTCGGTTACTACCCACGAATTGTTCGCTTCTTTGAAGAATTTTTCCTCTACCCAAGAGCTGAAGGGACTTTCAAAGACAGCCCCGGACCAGGAATGGGGGGGCGCGCTTTGATTGGCGCACCCCAAGGTCACATCGCCGCAATTATTAATGAGGACAAACAAGTCTTTGAAGAACTTTTAAGCTCGCCCCGCTTCAACAACAACCGAACACAGCTTCTCAAAATGGTTGATCAACGCCATGCTAAAAAGCTCAAAACTCAGCCTAAAGAAAAGGCAGATGCATGGCACGCTGACATGATTAAGAAATCCAGTAAACTGACCGATGACACCTTCCGCGCAGGGATGTTACACGATCTCAGCTGGCTGATTACCCACTCAACAAATGATCAAAACGACCCTGTTCACCGTGGAATCTGGATTCGCACCCATCTGCTGGCCGGAAATGTTCCAGCACTACCGATAGGGGTCGATGCCAAGATCCCCGAAGATCATGACAAGTCCCTTCGTCAGCGATTCGAAGTCACCAAAGCTAAGGAATGCTGGAAGTGCCACAAACACTTTGAACCACTAGGAATGCCCTTCGAAAGCTTCACCGATCGTGGCTGGATCCGCACCGGCATGTATTATCACAAGAAGCAAAGGCGCTTCGAAACCATGCTCACACCAGATAAGATCAAGTCGGGCTTGGAAAAAGGAGAACTAATCGAACATCCCTTTGACACGACCGGAAAAATCACCGGCACTGGGGAAGCTGGAATCGATGGACCGGTCAAGGACGCCAACGAACTCGTCACCAAATTGGCAAAATCCACTCGCGTCCGTCAGTCAATCATTCGACACTGCTTTAGATACTGGATGGGCCGTAATGAAATGCTGAGTGACTCCAAAACCCTTATCGACGCAGAAAACTCCTACCTCGACAGCGGCGGAAAGTTTAGTGAACTATTAGTCTCGCTTCTCACCTCCGACTCCTTCCTCTACCGAAAATGATCTCCTCACGAAGAAAATTCACCAAGGGCATGATGCTCGGAGCAAGTAGTGCCGCACTCGCGCCTCTCCTTCGCCAAATGGAAGCGCATGCTGCGGGTAACGCGAACGGGTTCCCAAAACGTTTTGTCTTCGTCGTCAAATCCAGTGGAATTACCCCAAGCGCAATTCGGCCCGAAGGCATCAAAATCGGTGATGACGATCAACTCCTTGATCTCAAACTCAAAGATTATCAACTCCCGCCAACCTTACGATCGCTCGATCCCTTTAAAGAAGAGATGATGATTCTGGAGGGCTTGTCTGGAAGCAATTTCGGAGGGAACCACTCATCTTACTATGGTGCTCTCAGCTGCCATCACTCGCCCGAGAAACCTGCGGCAGCCACCCTCGATTGTCTACTAGGACAACTTAATCCTGCGCCTTTTAAAAATTACGGCTTTGCGCCCAACGGCCATAGCATTGGCAATAACTACGGCCCGATCGTTCAAGACACGGCTGTCTTCCCAAAAATCTCAGCCTATGGTCAGAACAGCCCGATGCCATATCAGGCAAGCGCCGAAAAAGCCTACCGCGAATTATTCGGCAGCGCTCTTGATTTAAAAAATGGAGGGAAAAACGAGTTCGCCTTGCAGACCAACCTTCTTGATTTTCTCAGCGAAGACACCAAACGTCTCGCCAATCAAATTAGCCAAGAGGAACGCGAAAAACTCGACCACTATCTAAACGCATTCGAATCCGTTCGAGCTCGTAACGACCAACTCGTTTCAATGCAGGAGAAAATTCGTAAGAACGCACCCGAACTCACCAGCCAGTATGCCTCGACCGTGTTTACTGATCGGGTCTCTACCTTTTTCGACCTTACCGCCGCCTCCTTAATTACTGGGTTGACCAACGTGATCTCAATCCGTGCTGATTGGCTCAGCGCCAAGTATTCCACCTTTGGATTCAAGAACACTAGCGTGCACGATATCGGTCATAACAAAATCACCGACAACGGGCTCAAATCTGCCAACGCGCGTGATGTTATTCGTAAATTTCAAATCGATCAGATCGCAAAGTTGGCAACTCATCTCAAAGCGGTCCCTGAGGGTGACGGCACAATGCTCGATAATACGATGATCATCTACTTGTCTGATACCGGAGAAGCACACCATTCCCGCCGCAAGGAATGGCCATTCATTATTGTCGGTGGACGTGGCCACAAGATGAAAACTGCCGGTCGCTACCTACGCTATCCCAAATATGGTCAATCCGGCCACAAGACCATCGGCAACTGGTACAATACAATCCTTCAAGCAAGCGGTTCACCGATCCGTGACCATTTTGGCCAACTCGATAACAAGCTCAAGCATCTTGATCTGCGCGGCCCACTATCTGAGCTTACCCTCTAAAACACCATCCTTACTCTGCCTTTTCAAGGGCGCCGAGAATGGTGGCCTTGAGGGCTTCGGTTTCTTCCAGTTCTTTCGTTCGCATGCTGATGTAACCAGCTGTGGTATTGACCTTGAGATAGACTTCTTGAATGTCTGCTTGAGCGGCCTTCAATTCCCCCATCGCCAAATAAACCTTGGCCCGACTCCGTAGGTGAGGGACGGTGAGCACTTTCGGCTTCCAATTCCGGGGGGCATCCTCCGGGCGCACCTGCTCGACCGGCGCGTGCGCAAAAGCCAGTCGCTTAGCTTCATCGAGATCGCCCTTGGCCAGCGCTTTATCGATCATTTCCTCGTCGTGAAACTCGATGACGTTCTGGATCACCGAACCCTTTTGCGCGCCCATCGTCAATCCCGAGAGCGCGACCGCAATGCTACCATCAGGTCGGAGCATCAGGATATTGTTCTTGGGCTTCTCATCATCTGTGATCATTCCGAGCTTGCGCACGATCGGGTTTTGCAACCCACCGGGCACAAGCAGGGTTGGGAAAGTTTCAGGTTGTTGTCTCCTTTTCTCAAGTTCTGCAGCTTTCTCTTTGAGTAACTTATCCGCCGTCTCGACATCATCATCGAGGACGGCAACGATCAGGTTGGTGTCTTGAAAAGGTCGGACCGAAACAAAGGAGGCGTATCGTTGTAAATACCCATTACCCGCGGCGGTCGGGACGAACGAAATCACGGTCCACTTCCCATCGGACGACTCGGGGATTTTGACCGTCTCGCCATCAAGTGTTTTCAATTCGGTTTGAAAAGTGCGCCGCGCTTCTTCGGGTGTGCCAATCGCGAGGAAGTGTCCCTGGCGGCGGCCGTATGTCCAACCGGCGGTATAGGGCGGGTGATATAGCCAGTATCGCAGATAGCGATCCAGCAGGAAGGAAGTCGCGGTCCACATCGTCGGGTCCGTGGCATACTTGCCCAGAAATGTCTGGCGATGTTGATCGTGCAGTCGCCGGGCGCCGGTATCCAGCGCGAGAAGTGAGGCCGCGAGGAGAGCCGGAGCGGACGCTTCCTTTCCTCCTGCCGATTTCACAAAACTCTCGATGATCTCTTTCGGTTTCGCGTCAGAAGCCCGGAGCGCTTGCCTTGCCAAACAAAGTTGCGCCACCACATCGGTCCCCTTGGGATAGCCGCTTTCGATGGCAGCCTTTGCCTCGGTCACAGCGGAAGCAAATGCCTTTTGATCACCGCGTGTCTTCCACAAACCCATCAAAGCCGTGATGCGTCGGTTGCGCACGATCCACAGGTCGCGGGCTTTCGAATGTGCCGCGATCGCGGCAAGACAGAGCGAGTTGGCTTTCTCGTAATTCGCAACGACCTGATTCTGCGGAGTGCTGTAACGAAGCGGCGGTTCGATGAAGCAGGACTGGATGGCGCGGAGTTCATCCGCGGGAATGGATCCGGAAATCGGGGCCTGCTTGATCGCCTTCAACTCAGGCGGTGCAGCTGGATCAAAATCTCCGTCGGGCTGCATCACCAAAAACTCACCTGAGTAAACCGATTGGAGTAGACTGGTGTTGTGCGACTGCGCCCACTGGCTGGCCAACATCGACTGCAGCCGCCGTTCATAGGTTCTATTGCTGCGCCCCCCGGATTGATACAGCGCGACATAGCCGTTCGGGCTCACGATCACGATCGTCGGGGTGTCTCTTTTGACATAGGTTTGATAGATCGGATTCTCCTGACCTTTGGGCATCTTGAGGGCCTGCCAATCAAGCCCATGTTTACGCAGGATCCCTTCGCCGGCATCGGGCAGGTCGTCCATGTTCATGCTCACGAATTGGAACCGTCCCGCGGCGTTATGCTCCACCTTGGCCTTCTTCCAGTCGGCGGCCAGAGCCTTGAGGTCCTCCAGGCCATCGCCTTCCTTCGACCAACAATAGATCGCAGTTGTCGTGCCCAGAAAGTCCATCGGGAAGCGTGCCATCGTGCCATCGCTCCGCTCAAAGGCTCCAATGAAGGGCGCGCCAAAGACCTGGCCCGCCAGCTTCTCGCGCTGGAAGTTGATCAAATTCATGTTCCCGGGGAAACGCTCCGCCACGACCTTGCGGAGGTCGTTGACCAGCTTGGTATTCCCTAATTCCAGCGCCATGATCATCGCGATCCGGATCACCTTGGGCTCAACGTCGGTGTCCCGATAGCGCTCGACCAAGGGCCGAAGAGCATCAGCGCGGGCGTGGGAGTCCGCCCCTTTCCGGGCCGACTCGGCCTGCGTGAGCAAAAGGTCGGCATCGAGGCGTAGCGCCGCGTATACCTTCGGCGCAGCAGCAAGCTTCCCGCAGGTCTCCAGAAAGGCTTTCCGGTTTATTGCTGAATTATCAAGACTCACCAAGGCCTGCTGTCCCCGAAAGAGAATACTCAAAATTTCAAAACGATTAGGTGCAGTAGGATTTTCTTTAATCAGCGCATCTCCCTCACGAATCACACGCCTGATCGCAAGTTTCTTCCGAGCTGCAGAACCAGCCTCACTAGCCTTCGCAAGTTTACGGCCTAGCTCAGTAATCTTATCGCCAGCGATTGGGCTCGCCTGACTTTGCCCCAGCGCTGAGAACGACCCTCCCCCCATACTGATCAGGACTGCGAAAACCAAGGTGAGTAGAGAGGGTTTGTTCATAGAAATTGTCTTTTTTAATATCACATCGAGTAGCTGTTTATTTCAATCATTGGAACTGAAATCTCTAAGATTACACCACGATTAGAAGCACGGAACGTAAACTGAATCGTAGATCTTCATTTCTTCGAATTGATCATTTCGATCGCCTTATCAGCAAAGCGGCGACCTAGCCTTAGCGCTCCTTCTCTAGGAAAATGAATATCCCCATCAGGATTATCAGCGTTGCCACCATTGAGGTCATCGGTATCAATCCAGGCGTTGCCCGGAGTCTTGCCCAGTTTGATCTGGGTCTCCCTCACCCGTTTCCAGTGCACGTTATCGGGTCTGCTTTTGGCGTAATCGTTGATACGGCCGATCACATAGTAGAGATCTACACGCTTGAGATCCTTCCGGAGCTGCCCGACGAGTTTAAGAAAGCTTTCTTCGTAGACTTCGGAGAGTCGGTTGTTGGCGTCCGACTCACCCTGCATCCAGATGAATCCCACCGTATCGAAAGATTGAGCTTTAACTGCGGCCAATGCGGTCTCAAGAAGCGGTTTATATTCCATCCCATTGGAAGTCATCTTCTTTTCATTCAGCCCGCGATCGGCGGGTTGATCGTAATCGGCAACCCAGAAGCGAATGCCGCGTCCACTTTTCATCCGCATCACCACGACGGAGTTCTCCTTCCCATACTGCTCCTCAACATGAGCAGTGAACGCTGCTTTCACAGCCCCGGTCATATTCGATTGGCCTGAAAGGATGAATAAATGTTTGCCCGTCTTTTTTTCGCCCGCACATACCGGAGCGATGAAGACCAATGCCAAGGCCAAGCCAAGCTGCAGCAGGCGCGCAAGCTGATCGTTCTTCCTTCGCCTATCGGACATCGGGCTTCTTCTTTAACGTTGATAGACGGGAATATACCGGTTCGGAGTTCCGAGGATGATGATCGACATGGGCGTCTTGTGCGGGTAATCGAGCTCCTTTTCCTGCCATGAGCCATTTGGTTGCTGAAGCGCAACTAACGCATCACGGATTTTTGGATACCAATTGGCATAATGCTCTTCGCCCGCCTGAACCATTGCCTGCATTGCGTAATAGTGAGAGTAGTAGAAGTGACCATTGTCTTTTCTTGAAAAAATCTTGGGATCATTCTCCAGCGAGTTGATCGCAGCCGAAACCCATTCACTATCTCTGTTACCCGCGAGTTGGGCCGCATAAACCCCACCAGCAGTACACGCGATGGTGTAGCCTTTGCCCTGGTAGCCGAAGCCGCCCCGCTGCTCGTCGAAGGCCTGATCGCGGAGGTAACCGGTCAGCCTTTCGATCGTTTCGGTCGGCACCAGGACGCCCGCCTCACGCGCCGACGCGAGCGAGACAAAGACCATCGCGGTGACTGAAGTGTCCTGCCCGGCATCCGGCCGGGGCGCGTATCGCCAGCCGCCTAGCGGGCTCTGCGATCTTAAAATGACCTCGACGACCCGTTCCAGCGCCACCTGAATCCTCTTATTGTCCTCGGGGTCGCTGGTCATCCCCCAAAGTTCGGACATCGCAATCGTGTAGAGGCCGATCTCATACATCTTCACTCCCATCGCACCTGTCGGAGAGTCCTTGGATCTTTTGAGCAGATAATCTTTTGCACGGTCCAGTGCTTTGCCGTAAGGACCAAAGCCTGGGAAATGGCCTTCGACCATGAATGCCATGAGTCCGAGACTGGTGCCGGCGATTGCGTATCCACCACCTTTGGCGGGGTCTTGACTAGACCATGAGCCATCTTTATTCTGACTGGAAATTAAAAATTTTAATCCACGATCAATGGCCTTTTCAGTCTGCTCAGTCATTTCGGGCGCCTCAGTATCGGAAGCCGTCTCCTGTCCAGCGAGAGGGGCTACGGTGACCTTAGCTATAAAAAAGCACAGAGCTACGGAAAGATAAGGATGTTTGTGATTTCTTATTTTGTTCATTTAGCGACCCTCTCATAATAGTTTTTCAACAAGCCGCGATATTCCAGCGGCAGCTCCCGGGCAAAATTCTGATTCAACGCTGCCCGGTTGCGCTCACCCCGCACATCCCACCCAGTGCTCTGATCCTTAGGAGCTTCGCCGCTCACAAAATCAGCAATAAACCCGGCCGCAAAGGCCGATTCCCCATCACTCCCCTCGCCATCGGCATCAGGGTCACCATCTTCAGCCACGACCGGCGGCGCAGCAGTCTCAAGAATAAGGGCCTGTTCGATGATGAAATGCCGAAGCGTTTGCATTGCATCCTTCTGGCTACGTTTTATCGCATTCTGGTCAGAAGAAGACATCGCCATGGCTGCAGCCAAAAGCTGCGAAGAAGCACCCTCAAGCATCGCATGTGGTTCACCCACCTGGAAGAGCTCCTGACAACGCACCGCAAGCTTGTTCTGACGCTCCGCAAGCTCGTTCATAACTTCCGCTTTGGCATCGTTCGTATCCCGAAACAGGACCTTATGTGCACTAGCGACTGCCAGCACATCTACCAATCGCTGAACGTCCGGGTCGGTAAATGTCAAAATCTCAATATCGGGAAGGCCATGAAGCATCGTAATAATCGCAAATAATGATTCGGCGTTTTCCTTAAGAACCTCTGCCACAAGATCCATTTGCCCAGAAGCCGCGGGCAGATCTGTTGATGTCAGAGTCGCAAGCGTTTTACGCATCAACTTTGCAGGCTCGGCAAAAGTATCCATCCCAGTTATCGAAACTAGAACTTCCGCCTCCTTATCAGCCGCCGCGAGCAACTCCATTTGCTGAGCTTTGAAGACACCCTCTTTATTTTGAGCGCCTAACTTTGCTTTCATCGACAACTCTTTCTGCTGGTATTCAAGAGTCGTGAGATTTGCGGCGGATGTATGCAAGAACTCCAAAATCTCGGCGATATAGCCCGCTTGCGATCTCATGGCTTTGACCAAGACCTGAACCTCTCCGAGCGATTCGGCTGCGACATCTTGGGCGTCAAGCGCGTCAAGCTTATCACCCCCTTCAAGGGAAACCATTGCATCTTCTAGGTCTGCGACCGCAAAGACTAACGGAGTCCCTGCATCCATTCTTGAGGCAACTAAATCCAGTAATGGAGCAACATCCTGCATACACCGTTTCAAATGCTCAGATTGCAATTCCAGATCAGAGATATCGTCCGACTTCAAAGCCTTGGTCGCGGCAATCATATCCCGTTGTTCCGAGACGATGTCACCCATGTATCCGTAAGCAAAACCAACTGATCGCTGAAACATGAGGAGATTCTGCAAGAAACCGAGCTGCTCATTTTGGATCGTCACGAGCTCGAATGCCTCGGCCAAGATATCGGCCGCTTGCTCTTGGTTACCGATCGCCCCGTCGGCGTCATTCGCCTTTAAGGAAGCAGCAGCACGTCGCAGCGCCTCTTCCGCCTGCTTCATCCGACTGAGCAGCGGCGGAATATCCTGATCCGGTTGCGCCTGATTTTGTTTTACGAGATCTCCATTAAATACCGTCAATTCCTCAGCCAACAAAAGCTGTGATTCGGTCAAACTCTCAACCCTCTCTTCATCCGCGGCTGCGATATCCGTTTTCTCGAGGAGCGCGATCACTTTTGCCTCGTATCCTTCTATGAGCGCGAGACGCTCGCCTGTTACAGCCACAAGTGTGCTCATCCCAAGCGTTTGGAGCCCCAATTCGACCGACCAGCGATCGACAAGATCAGCCAGATGGATCAGCGTTTTCTCCGCTTCGCCCTGCTGTAAAAGAGTTGCATCTTTTTCGCCAGCGGCGATTTCCTTCAAGGCATTTACGATCGCTCGATCTGCCTCCTTTAATAACTTTTCTACAGGGGGCGGCGACGGCCAACTTTCATCAAATAACCTAGTTCTCGGCGCAGGAATTGTCTGAAGAAGCATCGTCAGCAGGCTCTTACGCAGTTTCTCTTGAGCATGTCCAACTTCGGCCAAGTTTTCCTTGAAATTTTGAGTTGCCATATCGGCACACTGCTCGCGAAGTATCGCTTGTGCACTTACCAGAAACCTCAATTGATCCCGGGTTTTAATCAGCGTCGAATATGCACCACTAAGACGCACACTAAACTCAGCATCGAGCAAGGTTGTCACTAACTCCGACTGAAGGACCTCTGCTTCTTTGACCTTTCCTTCTGTCATTAACACTGCAGCTTTCTGCATCTTCCCCGCGGCCCCAGCGGCCTGCAAACCTTTAACACTTTGGATCAGTCGAAGAACTGCCAAAGGTCGTTTTTCGTAACGCATCCCTTTTTGAAGATCAGCGATGAGTCGTTGGGTCCACGAGGACAATTCTTCTTGTTCTTTGGAAAAGGAATCTTGCAATTTCCCCGATTCCGAGCGGGCGGTCTGCCATCGCAATGAGGCTTGAACCTGCGCCAGCATTCGCGCTTCCCGCGCATACACTTCTTGAGCCGAGTCAATTGACCGGAGCAAGACAAGGCTACCTAATTCGCGTGCCGCAGCATTCACCGCACCTGCTGCTGATGAAGCATCCAGAGATTCCTTTGAATCGCCAGCGGCAACACCAGATTGGTGTCTTAGAAGTGATGCAGCATCGGCCAACTGAGTATCCGCAACCCTCACCAACGTTGAACGGACGTGATCAAGCGAATCACCTTCCGGCGCGTCCGAAACATTATTTACTGCCAAATCATCTAGCAAAGCCTGAAGCTGTCCGGCAATCCCCTTGAGTTGATCTCTCACAAGCTCTTGTCGAATCGCCTCGACCTGACAGGCCTGCATATACCCTTCAGCTTCAGGCTCTAAACTACGCACACTATCAAATGCCGCACGTTGTTGTCGGTAGGCCGTCTGAACACGTGAAAGCAAGCGATCTTTCTTTTTTTGAATTTGCTCGAGATAATCCTCACGAGAAAGGAAAGTCAGCCTTCGGGTCTCCGAGCGAACGATATGCGGACCATTCTCACCTGGATACCGATCACTAGTTTCCAAAGCCATGGAAACAGTATCACCAATTTTCAGATCAGGTAGAGTCTTCCGGTAGTCCCAGTTGACCGGCTGCTCACCCTGCCGACTCTGGAGCGATGGATTCAGCTCAATGAGCGACTCATCACGTTGATTCACGCGATAAACAACCGAACTTTTTCCAAGGCCGTAATCATCCTGAACACGAGCAGCGAGAATGAGTGGACGACCAATCATCGCTATAAGGTTCGACTCTGGAGACGTCAATTCAACTCGCGGCGCCTGATCTGATCCGACCTGCAAGTAATAACGCGGGCTCGAAAATTTGAATCCGTGTTCTTTCTCTGACCAAGAAAAGCTATAACCGCGCGAGGCATCCACTTCCTCTTCGAGGACAATCTGACGGCCATCCGCGGACACCTGTAGCGGCAATGGCTCCATACCGTCACGGTTGAGAACAGCCTTATGAATTGCGCGATCGAGAGTGAGTTCCCAGTGGAGCTTAGTTTCCTGAGGAACACTTAGAGTTAATGCCTCGACCCTTTCGGACTGGCGCTCTAAATATTCAGGAAACTCAAGCTTAACCTGAACTTGCTCAATACGTGGTGCCTTGATGACTACAACCTCGTGCCAATCACTACGCGCATCCCCGGCTTTGATTCGATAGCTAAAGTCTCGGGAAGCTGAGCCAATCGTATATTTGCAACTGCCGCCGCTTACCGCGAGTTCTATCTCACGGGGCCGACCCTCGCCAGTGCGCACAGAGATCATCGCTTTGTCAGGAACCACGCCGGACACCCCAACCAAAATTTGCGCACTGTCCCCCTCTTTGATCACGAGACTCCCAGACCTAAGCTCCAGCTTGGTTTTTGTGGGATAAGCAACCTTCGACCAAGGTGTGAAAATTCGCGTTACGCCCGCGGATAGAAAGGCGCCATCGATCACACCAAAAGCCAAAATCAAACCAGCCAGAATCATTGCTACAAAAGCCGGAATCCGAAGGGATCGAAAACTCACGATCTTATTCTCCTCCAATTCTTGAGCAACGCCCTCAGCTTTGCGTTGAGTCGCTTCCCAGAGGGCCGCAGAAGTTCCTGATGCTCGTGTAGCCTGCCGAAGTTGAATCCCGGTAACAAGTAGGCTCTCCATTCCCCCTTGTTGTTTTTCGATTTTCAGGGCAGTTCGAGTGGCATCAAAACACCGGAAATGCCGCCACCCGTGCCGCCACGCTTGATAAACAGAAACCGTCACGATACCCCCCAAAATCACGGCCCGGCCAAGTGAAGGAAGAAAGGTCAGCCAATCGATCGTCATACCAACCAAAAAGAGGACGACACTCCAACGGCACAACGCAAGCACGCCAGCGCTGAAATTCTTACGCTGAGTAAGGCGCCATACCGCGCGCACGCGCGATTCAAGAGCGGGCTTTCGATGTTGATCGGTCATGGCAAGTCGTGTTTTCTTCGCAGGAACCATTCAAACCCCAAAAGGCCAACCAGCAAAAGAGCAACAATGCCGTTGTCCCACAGCGGGCGTTCGGAGAGCAAAGTGATCTCAACCGGATCGCTTTTGATCAGGGAAGTGAGTTGAGGAAGTTCTTGAATTCCGATTACCGCTCCGCCAGTCAACTCGGCAATCCGTTGCAAGTGGTCGGGGCGCATATCAGTATCGAGTAATTCTTGGCGGATATCGCTCACTTGAAATTCGGTGCTACTTGAGACCTCACGATCATCCTCGTTAGCCTCAAGCCTATATCGACCAGCTTCGACAGGCGTAAAATAACCTTCATAAAGACCGGCTTGCGATCGATCCGGACGCAGACTGACGAGCTCTTTTACCTGTTTCCCATCTAACCCATTCACCGAAACCCTAAATATTGGCTGAACGATAGGATCAAAATTGTCGTCAAGCACATGGGCATATAAACGGCACTGGCCATCAACGGGGTAAAAAGAACGATCCGTTTCTAACCGGATACGTTTGTGTTCACCCATTAACCTCGAGAGCGTCATGAACTGAATGGACTGTGACCAGAGGCGCCAGTGATATTTGTCTCCGGCCTTGTAACGCAGGCGCCAGAGCCGATCCGACGCGATCGACATACACTTCCCTGTCCCGTAGCGCTGCCAAGCGACTAGCGGGTAGCTCTGATCACGCGATGTGCTATCAGAAAGAACCGCGAGCACCGTAGCACCAGGCTTAGCAGAAAGTAGCGGCGGCAACTGATCCATCGGTGCCATTCGACCCCAAATCCGGTCATTTAACTCCTCCTCATTTTCGAGCGTCATCACTAGACTGCTTCGGCCTTCAGGGGTCAGCACGGGATAAACTGATTCGGACACTTTTTCCCACTTTTCATCAGAATCGAATCGGACCGGAAGCATGGTCTCCACCGGGGTATCCTTATAAGAGCTTGGCGAGTGCATCGGACCACAAAGCATTAAAAGCGATGCGCCCCGATCGCGGATAAGCTCCTCAAGCAAGGAAAGTTCTTCACCAGTAAAAAAAGAAGAATCAACATCACCAAGGATGACTAAATCATATGAAAATGCTTCCTCACGGCTTCCGGGGAAGCGCTCGATATGCTCAGGAGAATTCCGTGCCACTTCGGGTCCGACATTGGCCCCGATAAAGGTGGCGTTAATCCGAGGATCGCGCTTGAGGATCGCGCGCAGGTAGCGGAACTCCCACCGCGCATTACCCTCAATATAGAGCACATTAACCTTCTCATTTACAACCCGAATACTCTGAGCTACGCGATTATTTTCAACTGAGACCTCGTCATCAAACGGTTCGATCATCACATCAATTCTTGCTGCTCCTTTTTCATAAACATCAACCCGGAAGTCGATCTCTTCGAATTGCAGCCCACCATCAAATCGAACGACCCGAGAAGAAACGCGCCGATCATTAAGAAGCACCGACAGCCGCGCTGTCCGTCGCTCATACCCCTCTGATTTGAGATGCACCTGAACAGGGACGCGGTCCCCCGAGAATGCCACCTCCTGCATAACAATCTTACGAATCGAAACGTCGTCCGGGTCCGACAAACCGACCGGAACTGGGAAAACTGGAATTCCTCGTGCCCCAAGATCCTGCAAGACCGCCTCAGAACGCTGAGAGCTCGCATTATCAATACCATCAGATAGCAGAATAATACCCGCCGGAGGGATGCCTCCAGAGTTAGCCACTGCTTCTAGTGAAGCGGCTATCGAGGTGCTAGATTCCGTAGCTTTTAATCCCACGAGATCATCATCGCTCACCAATGCACTATCGCTGATGAGACTCTGGGACTGACCAAAGGAATGATAGCTAAGGTCGAGCGATTCACTAAGAGACTCAAAGGTTGCTCGACCCGACTCAGTAAGAATTGCTGCGCCGAAGTCCAGCCGCGAAGAACTAGAGATCACCTGTCGTTGTTTCGTATCAAGCCCCATGACAGCCCGATCGACTTCAACCTCTTTGCCAAGAGGTATCATACCAAGTGCCGTCGCGGCATCGACAAGGTCTTCTGGACGCTTTCGCTGATCCTTCATCGACATACTTTCCGAGACATCTAGCATTACCGGCAAGCTGCGCACCCGAGTATGTGATTCAGAAACAAGGGCAGTCGGCTCAAGTAATGTCGCAACAATCAAAGCGAGAACTACCATTCGAGATACTGCTAGAGAGAGACGAAGCCAGATCGGCAAACCCCAACCGCGTCGATAAACAAAGAGGCTCAATAAGACAATCGCCACTAAGATTGCCACAAGAATACTCGGAGAAAGTGGGCGAGCAGGAAAGACCTGCTTGATGTCAGATATAAAGAGAAATACTTCAAGCATCTTGTTCTCCTGTTAGATTTTCTGACATAAGGTCCTCTTGTTTACCCTGCTTTTGTTTGCGATTCTGCATCCGGTCGGCGAAAAGGCACTCGATCGCGAGAAAAATGAGCCCTCCGATCATAAGATAACGCCACCAAGAACGATCAACACGAGAATCTTCAATGACAGCAGCGAGCTCAGCCTCCGAATTCACCACCATGACACCAGTTCCCTCAAGATTAGTATTTAAGTCCACAGCAGTGAGCGAAACAACATCTGACTCACTCGGGTCAACATTGACAGCCATTGGCACCCCTGGAGCCTGCACACTAACCTTCGCCTCATAAAACCCAGCCTCTTTGGAGTTTTTTAAGATTGCAAAAAACTGATTACGATGTGCGCGAACCGGAACCGTGATTGTTTCCTCTGACGGTGTGTCAAACACCGCATTATTAGCGTCTGGCTCTTCAATGTAGGACAGCGAAAGGGAATCCCCAACCACGCGTGGCTGCTCAAATTCACGACCAGCAAGGTAGGTCACGATCTGCTGCATCAGCATGGGGAACACAGGTGTCTGCGCCATATTATTCCAAACAGTATCGGCCGAACTGGTGAACTGAAAAACGTGACCACGGCCGAGCGAATGCTCCAGTAAAATTGGCCCACCGCTCCCGGCAAGACTCAGAACTGAAAAGCTGGATGAAGTAGGCTCTACCTCTAGCCGGGTTAGGAATCGCGTTTCGCTGAACAAATCATCTGGAAGCGAACGAAGCGGAAGGCAGACGTTATGATCCGGCATATTGGGGTCCAGCTGCCGACCGACCCCAAGCTTGGTGCTCGTATCGAGGGGCGGTCCAAGCTTGGCCGGCAAAAGCGGATTTGGCCCACTCGCTGTTCGCTCGTTCCACACCGCCGATTTTACATTTTCTCCAGCAAACCAAACAAGACCATTCCCTTGACGGACGAAGCGCGAAAGCTGCTCAACCTGCTGTAGAGTGATCTCCGGAACATCAGCGAGAACAATCACATCAACCACCTCTAGATTCTCTGATGGTAAAGATAACCATGGTATCGATCGGACAAGGTAGTCTTCGTCCTGTCCACCGTCACTGCGTGCCAGTAGTGCTGCAACTGTCAATCGTCCCGCATCGCCATCCGAACCATCAACGCAGAGAACCGAAACCCGATCACGAACAACTGCCACGGCGCGTCGAACGTTATCTGAGGGGAGAAGATCACCACTAATCTCGGCAGTCAGACGAGTGGCTCCCGCGTTATAAAAAGGAACAAAGAGCGAAACCGTCTCAGACGCGCCTGGAGCAATCGAAGGAATGGTTTTGCTGTCAATCTGCACTCCCTCAACCCGGCACTGGACCTCTACATTAGCAACTGGGACTGAATCATAATTTTTAACGGTGGCTTGATAACGAGCAGTCGTGCCTTTTCGCAAGACCCCGGATACTAGGTCAAATTCGGTAACTGCGAGATTTGCAGACGTCCCTAGCACGGGAATAAGGCACACATCAGCGTCGCCACGCAGGTCGGCTAACGCCTCTTGAAAGCGCACCGAGGTCCGCCTCCAGTCCCGCTCTTGCACGTCAGTAATAAAATAGACTTCTTTCTTTGGCGCCTCCATATCAGCGACCAATTCCAAAAGCCGCTTTGGAACACGGTCAAGATCCAGCCCAGCAGGAACCGGCTTCGCTTTTTGAAGGAGTTCGGCGAACCGCTCTCGATCGAAGGCCATATTCCGAATAAGAACCTCGTCCTCCCCTCCAAGAAGAATGACGGAAACCGGGTCGCCGGGTTGAATCTGTTCACTGATAATCTCAACTTGCTTTAGGGCACGATCAAAACGACTCGCGCCAGCCACCCCGTATTCCATACTAAACGAAGCATCGATCCCAATCACAACCCCTGCCCGGGCTTCCCCTGGAAGCCAACTTACTACACCAGCTCGCCACACTGGACGCGCTAAGGCGAGCACAAGGAAGAGCAGCGCGAGACAGCGCAAGCAGAGTAATAAGATATCGCGTAAGCGAAGCTGACGTGATCTCACTCTCACGTTCCGATTGA
>ENA-ORDA01000233-ORDA01000233.1-marine-metagenome-genome-assembly--contig:-NODE-233-length-58445-cov-6.525134_pt1 | contig 58445 bp, 44 predicted proteins | sample MGYA00237778_ERZ508506 | MGnify/ENA primary metagenome ERZ508506 (study PRJEB26177, sample SAMN06267891) | marine metagenome | isolation source: Monterey Bay, California, USA | place: Pacific...
GTATTTATCGCTGCTGATCCGTAACAGAGGGCCGCTGGGTATATCACGGATGCCAGTTGCTTCTACAACGATTGCGCCGGGTTTTCCACGGGCGAATCGTTCGTACCATGCCAGAACGTCTTCTGTGACATCACCATTCTCGTTGGACCGCCACGGCACCATCGCCGGTACCCAGGTGCGCGAGTCAAGGTTCATCGGACCAATCTGAATGGGCGCGAATAGTCTGCTTGTCTCTACCTCTTTAATGGTCGGCCATCGGTCTTCCACAACAGTATATTTAATTCGTTCCCGTGGCTTCCACATATGGCGATTGCAGTGAGGTCTGAAGTCTACATTTTATATATAAAATGTTCGCCCGCAACCTGCATCAATCAAAACATGAGCAATTGGATGGCCCTGCTCACTGCTTTGCACCGGCATTTTCCAAATTTCACTCCAGAGAGTGGTTACTCAATCGATACGCTGATTAATCTAACTTGCGGCGATCCAGCCATTCAATGGATTCGGCCAGACGCGACCGGTATTGATTTCCTCTTAGGTCGTTAATCGCTCAATTTATTGCTATTCTCACAAGATCGGTGAAATAAATAGTCGACCAGGTAATAGCAATATGACCTCTGCTGAATTGAATTCTTTTCGAACAGAAGTTCGTAAATTTCTCGCTAACCATCTAACCCCGGAAATGCGCAGGGCGGCCGCTTTAGGCTTTGGAATACCTAAAGCGATAGGGCAAGCGTGGCACAAAGCCCTTTTCGATCAGAACTGGATAGCCCCTAGCTGGCCAAAAGAATACGGCGGTACCGGCTGGAACCTGATGCAGCAACATATTTTTAATGAAGAGAATGCGCTGGCCGGGGCGCCAATGATCATGCCTTTTAGTATCAGCATGGTTGGGCCGGTTATTTATACTTTTGGCACCGATGAACAAAAGAAACAACACCTTCCAGGCATTATGGACGGCAGTTTATGGTGGTGTCAGGGATACTCCGAACCTGGAAGTGGTTCCGATCTCGCATCGCTAAAAACCAGCGCTGTACGAGATGGCGATAACTACATTGTGAATGGCCAAAAAATCTGGACCACCAATGCGCATAAGGCCGACTGGATTTTCGCACTGGTTCGAACGGATAAAGAATGCAAGCCGCAACAGGGCATCTCCTTTTTGCTAATTGATATGAACTCTCCAGGGATCGAAGTCAAACCCATTGTCTCTATTGACGGATTGCACCATTTAAACGAGGTGTACTTCACCGATGTCCAGGTACCTGTCGGCAACCGCATTGGCGAGGAAAACAAAGGCTGGACCTACGCCAAGTTCCTATTAGGCCATGAGCGCGCGGGCATCGCCGGTGTTGCCAGTTCAAGAAGAGCCATCCAAGCGCTGCGAGAAATCTCCAATCAGGAATCTGATGGTAACGGCCAAACACTGGCGCAAGATAGTCATTTTGTTCGCCAGGTCAGCCAGGCTGAAATCAAACTCGAGGCGCTCGCTGGCATCGAATCAAAGATATTAAGCGCCATGTCCGGTGGTAAAACTGTAGGCGCCGAGGCTTCGGCCTTAAAAATTCTTGGTTCTGAGCTTCAGCAGATATTAGAGGAGCTTAGGGTGAAAGCCGTCGCTTACTACGCGATGCCTTTCGATGTTGATCAGATTCGCGGCGAAAGCGATGGCAACTGCATCGGGCCCAAATATTCGGTGACTGCCGTTAGCGATCACAACTTTGGTCGAGCCTCGACAATTTATGGCGGTTCTAACGAGATTCAACGCAATGTCATTGCCAAGGGAGTCCTCGAGCTGTAGTCAGCAAATTGCCTCTGTATAACCCGCTGCACCCTATTCATTTTTAGAGCTGACCCGTGGCTTGCGTTCTTCGGAAAACCAAAAAGGCTCAAGTTGATCGTTCCCCGTTACTTTTTCCGAGAGGTCTGTTGCACGATAGAGTCGACCGTTCAACATGACATGACTGATATCGTCAGTCATATGCATATTTTCCAACGGGTTACTGTTCATGATCACAAGGTCGGCAAGTTTACCAAACTCAATTGAGCCAAGATCATTTGCCATGCCCAGGTACTTGGCTGGATTAATGGTGGCGAGAAAGAGGACCTGCATTGCAGTCATGTCGCCACCGGCAAAGCTCCACATCTCCCAATGAGTTGTGCCCGTTGTGTGGCGGCACCATGCGTGTCATCGGACGGGGCCGCCTTCGGATCATTGACCCAGACAGCTATCCAATCCTAAATTATGCTTGGACAAACAGCCAAATCACCTCTGCCCGTCAAATTCACCCCAGAAATCAGCAAATTTATCCGGGTTTTCTCCGACAGGCCTGCTTCTGTTATACCAATAGTTAGATACATCCCCCTCCAGACAATGTACTGCTGTTTTTTTCCAGACATCAAATCCTTCCATTAACCTGACACTTGCACTGGTGTAACGTAGCGTTAATCCACAACGATTACGTTTGGAAGCATTAGCAGCCGAGCCATGCAGCAACAGATCAGAATGTAGGGATATCTGTCCTGCTTTTAGCACATTGACAAAACGATTGTCGTAATGCGCAGCATTTTCAACTTCTCTGCCCAACACCCGACTACCGTCTAATGGTCGGGTATTATGTGGCAGCCCTCCCAGCCGATGACTCGCAGGCACAAATTCCATAGCTGCGTTTTCAGCATCTGCGTCATCAATGGCCAGCCAAGCGGAAACACTCTGGCTGGGCGTGAGCGGCCAATAAACAGCATCTTGGTGCAGCGGCACAACCTTCTTATCACCTGCCAGTTTTGCAAAAAGATGCGAGCTCCAGCAAACTATCTGCTTGCCTAGAATGTCCTCGATAAGCGCTAATATCCGCGGTTCGACCACCAGGTCATAAAGCCTTTGGCAGACGACATGGTAATTATTAATTGAGTATGAATTACGACGATCCTCAGCTGAAACTACTTGGGTGACTAATTGATCAATATAACGCTGCAGGTCGATCGCCTCCGCCTCAGTGAAAACATTGATGCCGGTCAAATAACCCTGCTGATTGAACTGTTCTATTTGCTCTGGACTCAAGGTAGTGCAATTCTGCGTTGAAACCGGGAAGAATTTAAACACTCGTCCGGCCTCTCCGGGTGGTTCACGACTCATAATATCCTCTTCACGCTACTCAGTTTAATCTTCGCTTAGGATTCACTATAAGCCACATCGGTTAATATTTCTGATTAATATGCGATAAAAACGTTGAAGCACTGTTGTCACATCTATGCAGCCTTCAGCGTCTATTTTAAATACTTCGCGTACGAATGGTAAACAGTACGCTGACCTCTGCATCTTCAGCATTGATAGGCTGCAGATAATGTCCGCCTATAAAATCAAAATCACCTTCATAAAAAACGCCGCTTTACTCTTCCGCCATGAATATCTATTCTTTACGCTAAGCAGAATTACCTTTAAGGAGTTTATGGCTATGGTTCTCCGACTGTTTTTGCTTGTCTTTGTTCTGTTCTGGGGTTCTCCCGCATTGCCCGCCTTCGAGGCAGAAATTGCTCGCTTTAATGAGAGCTATTCTGAATATAAATCTCTGGCAAGTTCTAGAAATTGGCGCTCCGCACTTTCAGCTTTAGAATCCGCATATGACGCTGCCACTGTGATCCATGCTGATAGTCCAGCAGATTTAGCAAAGCTCCGTCACTTGTTAGGAAGAGTCCAGCTTCGTGTGGGCGAACGTAGGAAGGCGATGGTGCACTTTAGATTTGCCCTTTCTGCTTATGAGCGTTTATATGGTGAGAAGTCGACAGAACTTATTGAAGTGTTACTCGACAAGGCCGTGGCGGAAGAGAAAGAATACTTAACGATCAGGCATGCAAAAAGAGCCGTGAGAATTGCGAAAGCCGATTCAGCGCTATTGCTGGCCCAGACCAATGCAAAAGTAGCTAATCTTCTTGTCAAAAACAGGCGCTCCGCCGGATCGTATTTTAGAGACGCTTACACGGGATTTGATGAAACGGTTGGTCGAGACGATCCTCAGTTTGCGAAAGTTGCGTTTAATTGGGGAAAGTTTGAATTCGCTAATAGTCGTCGAGAAGCAGCAATCCGATACTTCAACGAAGCAGTTGACGGGTTTAGTAAACAGGATTCCCAAGAAAGTCGTCACTTTGAACTCATCACCCGAGCATTTTTGGTTCAGGCGTACGAAGCTGAAAATATGTCGGATGAGGCAACGCAGCATTGTTTGATTATTGGCGCGAAAAAGCCTTTTGATCCGGATGCAGATTTTTTGCCTGTTTACAAAAAAGCACCAAAATATCCGCGAAAAGCGCTTCGCACACAAACACAAGGAAGTGTGATAGTTGAGTTCACTGTCGATGAGATGGGATTTACTCGTGACCACAAAGTGTTCAAGTCGTCTGATTCAGTCTTCGATCGTTCTGCTATTGCCGCAGTTCAAGAGTTTCGCTATGCCCCTCAATATAAGAATGGGGTTGCGGTACCAACTTCTGGTGTAATGAATCAAATATTATATGAGATTAGGTAAATCTTTGATCGGCGGAATTTTTACTTTTATCTAAAGAGTATAGGGAACAAACCACATATACCGAAGAACAGTCATGTATGGTGGTCGCTGATATAGATTCAAATTTACAGCTCAGTGGCGTGGTGATCCTAGCTTGTTTATCTCGCGCTGGTTGAGAATTCACACAAACTTGACCATCAGTTCGACAAGCTTAAGCACGGGATGTTGATGTATGGTGTTGGTTTGTGCGATGAATGTAAGGCTACAACCGCTGGGTAGTGGCACAGATTCGTGCGCAGCGTTGCACCAGAATACTGCGCCAGGAAGCCGGGCCAAACAAAAACTGAAGCTTGTTCAGGTAGGTGACCCTGAGTATATGTAGGCTGTTTTGACCGTTGTATAAAACTCCTTAGCATACTGGCCCTGTTCCCGAGGTCCGTATGAACTTTCCCCGCGGCCACCGAATGGCACGTGGTAGTCGGTGCCTGCCGTGGGCAGATTAACCATCACGCAGCCCGTCGCGGCATTGCGCCTGAAATGGGTAGCGCGGGCAAGGTCCTGAGTAATAATGCCTGATGTGAGACCAAACCGTGTATCGTTGACAGTTTCCAGTGCTTCCGCATAAGAGCCGACCTTGATGACACAGGCAATGGGTGCAAACAATTCTTCGCGGTTGATCTCCCAGTCGTTGCTTGTGCCGGTGAATACTGCCGGTGTCATGTAATAGCCTTCGGTCTCACGCTCAACCTGTTCGCCACCACATCGCAGTTCAGCACCCTCGCTGATTCCAAGGCCGATATTCTCGAGGTTCTCGGTCAATTGTCCTTGGCTGACGACAGGTCCAATTTGTGTGCCTTCCTTAAGCGCATGATCAACGACCATAGATTTTGCCGCGTCGACAAGTTTATCCACGAATGCATCGTGTATCCCTTCATGAACAATTAGTCGTGAGGAAGCGGTACATTTTTGACCGGTACCGCCAAAAGCGCCATTCAGTGCGCATGTAACAGCAAGGTCGAGATCCGCATCGTCCATGACAGCGAGGGCGTTTTTTGACCCCATTTCTAATTGGATCTTTGTCAGGTTGCCAATGCAGCTCGCTGCGATTTGTTTGCCGACGGGAACTGAACCCGTGAAGCTGATCGCATTGATGAGAGGGCTTTCGGCTAATTGTTGCCCTACGGCACCACCGGGTCCCATGACCAGGTTAAAGAGACCTTTGGGGATATCCTGGCGTGCCATAATTTCTGCTAGCGCGACCGCAGAAGCTGGTACGAGGTTAGCTGGTTTCCAGATAACCGCATTGCCAAAAGCAAGGGCTGGCGCAATTTTCCAGACCGCTGTCGCAGTCGGGAAGTTCCAGGGTGAAATGATCGCAACAACACCAACGGGTTCACGGCGCACATCAACTTCGATATTGTCGCGAACTGAATCTGCGTTGTCGCCGATCTGGCGCAGCGATTCGGCAGCATAATAGGTGAAAAACTGGCCTGCTCGATAGACCTCGCCTTTACCTTCGGCGAATGGTTTGCCCTCCTCACGTGCGAGTAACGTGCCCAATTCATCGGATCTGGCCATCAACTCCTGACCGATAGACATTAAGACACTGTAACGTTGCTCGAGACCAGAAGCAGCCCATTGTCGTTGCGCTGTAGCTGCTGATTCCAGTGCTCGCGTGACCTGATCTGAATTCGCCTGTGCATAGACACCGATCAGGTCGGAGAGGTCTGAAGGGTTTCGATTTTCAACTTCGGCTGCACCGGACAACCACTCTCCGGCAATATAATTTTTGTTTAGTTCAGGCATAACAGGTTCTCCAGTGTAAATATGGGCAGATTAGTCTTCATGTGGCGGCAGACGGTGACAGAATTTTCGTCGCTTCATCGCGCCCCTCGATTAGCTTGTGCTCAATAGTATCAGTCATCGCCCATCCTCCTAGTTTTAAACATGAGACTAGCTCCATGGAAATGGGCTGTTGGAAACAGGGTGCAGTTTCCCTTCAGCGTAGCGTGAAAAACGGAAAGGTTTGAGAAGTTCAGTGGGTGACCCCATTAGTTCTTCGGCTACCAGCTTGCCGACGCCGATCATTTTCCACCCGTGATTGGAGTCTGCAATTAGGTAGGCGTTGTCTTTAATATGATCAAAAATTGGAAAACTATCCGGGGTAAATGCCCCGAGACCGCCAGAAGGCTCAGTCTTGTAGCTGGGCATCGTGCCTGAAAACCGGGACTGGCAGTGTGCCAGCGCGGAGACCCAGTGTTCACGGAAATCGGGGCCAACGATAAACTCCGGTGAGCGGGGTCCATAGGGGTCAACCGCGACCGCTTCTGCTGGTTTGTCGACGATGAATGGAGCTGCGCCACCCTGGATACCATCAAAGTGGAAGTCCGGCTTGTAATAGATGCCCCACATGTCCTCTGTAATGAGTCTGCCGTCTACATCTGAATGCAGGGGCGCGTCGGTGTCTACATGAATAACAGGTGGCATCTGGCCGTCATTTGTAACCTGAAGTCCGGGATCAACCCCGAGCGTGCCTTCCTGCAATGACCAGTAGACCCACATGGGAACATCTTCGGTGATCGAATCATCCTCGGGGTTTTTAATGCTGACAGTCTCAGGCATCTCAAGCATTTGCCACATGTGCCTGGCCCAGGGGCCAGGTGCGATGACGCAGTAGTCGCAGCCGATGCTCCCGGCGGAGGTATTAATCGATGTGATGCTGCCTCTGGTATCTGTTGTAAAGCTTGTGACTTCGACACCGGTGCTGATCTTCACATCAAGATCACGTATTTTCCCCGCAAGCCCAGCCAGGGCCAGCGTATTGTTGGCATACCCGCCAGGAAGTTCATGCAACACGGAGGTGATGTTTCCGGCCTGCCAATCGTGAAATAGGTCTTTCATGTATCGATTGCAGTCTGCTTCACCTTCGATGAAGTGTGACTGGTATCCGATCGCTTTTTGCTGCTCGTAAATCGTTCCGATGTCTTCGTGCATGGATTCGCTGCTGATCTGCATATATCCCACCGGGTGGTAATGATAGTTTGCAGGATCGTCTTCCCATACATTGACGCTGTGAGCCATGAGTTCGCGCATGGCGGGCTGAAAATAGTTGTTACGTATGACACCGCAGGCGATGCCCGATGCACCTCCGCCTATATCTGACTTGTCGAGGATGACAATCTCGTTACCGGAACGTCCCCGCTGCTTTAACTGTAACGCCAGATGATAGGCAGTGCTGAGACCGTGTATACCCGCGCCGATGATTACGTAAGTTGATTTGGAGGGCAGTCTGGTCACGTCAGTTACCGTTGAATTCTTTGATGGCGTCTTCAATGCAGTCCCACAGATACACGGCGGATGGAGTATCCGTCAGAATATAGAACGCAAGCTCATCATTCAGATCACTTCTGATTAGAATCCCATTTACTCTGGCAATCGATGTCTGTGCAACATTCAGATTTGGGAAATTCTCCGGCGTAAGATCGATACCAGTTAATTTGCTAAGTGCAACACTTGCGTCTTTGCCGGACAGTTGGAAGCAACAGTGGCTGTGCGCCCGGGGTAGGAAATATACCGAAGTGATCTCCGATGGCGGTGGAACAAACTCAAATCTGGCGTCGGCATGTATGACAAGGGTTTCTTCAAAAGAGAGACGCGCGATCATGCTGCCGTTCGCAGAGACAATTGCCTTGTTGGGTGCATCAGGGACTTCGGCACCCTGTGATTGCAGATAGCCAATTGCCCCTGAACCCTTGTAACCCTGGCGAGATATCAGACTGAGATCAGTCAGGTGTAAACGGTCCGATGTTGAAGTTGTCATCGATGCAGTAATCTGGCTGGTTGACACAGGTGTGAACGTGCCTGTTGTCTCGTTAATGAATGAGTCATCTGGCTTTTGGCGTTGATTTTCCGGATCGTAAAAAGGTGCGGCTGTCACCGTGGCGTCGACGAGCCCGCCACCATCGCAGCGTATTTTAATGAGGCTTCCAGTCTCGCTTTTGGATAAGTCTTCCAGCAGTGCAAGCCCTACAATTTGAGACAAGACCGGTGAATAAGCGCATGAAGTGACGCGCCCGATCATCTTGTCTTGTTTATCATCTATCAACAGGTGAGATTCTTTCGGTACAGGTGAACCGGCAGTTTTAATGGTAAAGCCGATTAGTTTTCGCGGTTGTCCGATCTTCTCCAGATCCTGCAGAGTCCGCTTGCCAAGAAAGAACGGTTTTTTCCAGGCCAGCGCCCAACCCATATCGAGTTCCATGGGCGTTGTCATCGCGTCAGTATCCTGCCCGATAATCACGTGACCCTTTTCGAGACGCAGTAACCTTTGTGCTTCAACGCCGAAAGGTGCAATGCCGAGGGCTTCTCCAGCCTGCATGAGTGCTGTCCAAACATTTTGTGCAAGATGTTGAGGCACGTGGATTTCATAACCGAGCTCACCCACAAATCCTGTTCGGATTAGTCTGGCTTCTACGCCTGCTGTCTCGCCTTGTCGAACGGCCATAAATGGGAAGGCTTCGTCGTCGAGCTCAAGTTTTGTTATCTTTGCAAGGACCCGTCGCGCGTTAGGACCAGCAACATTCATGGCGGCGAAGGCTGCAGTAACGTTGGCGATATCGACATCAAGGCGCCACTCAGCGTTCCACCTGAACATCTGCTGTACAACACGGTCGACGCCAACGGAAGTTGCGGTCAGATAAAAATGATGTTCTGCGATTCTGCAGGCAACCCCATCGTCTATGACAACACCTGCTTCATTGCACAGTAGTGCATAACGGCTGTGTCCGGTTTTTAGACCTTTGAACGCCCCTGTGTAAATTCGGTTAACGAACTCTGCTGCATCGGGACCTCGTATATCAATGCCACCAAGCGTTGATATGTCAATCAGCCCGACGTTTTCACGGACCTGTCGGTTCTCTCGAGTGATGCAATCTTGGTCAGACTCTTCCGGGCTCGATCGATAAAAAGCGGGGCGATACCATGTGCCTGCCTGTAGCCAGACCGCACCGTGTGCATCGTGCCAGTGGTGCATTGCTGTTCGTCTTGCGGGGAAGAAACTTCGTCCTGCACTCAGGGCAAGTGAAACTCCAGCAAGGGGAGGGCGAGCGGTGGTGATACCTGTCTCCGTGACACTTTTACCTGTCGCGAACGCAACGATCCTCGCCGACGCAAGTGCAGATTGGCGGCCCTGTGATGGGCCCATGCCATTAGTCGAGTAGCGCTTGAGTAGTTGAATGTGATCGAAGCCATCATTTACGGCATTGATCAGATCTGAAATCGTCAGATCCTCATCGTAATCTACAAACTCTTTACCCTTTGGATGTGGGAATATTGGCCATGGGAAATTAGGTGATGGTTCTTCCTGCTCGAGACCCCACCGACCAGCTGAAGCCCCAACGATCTTTGATCCCTTTGGTAATCCCTCAATGGAAAAGGTTGCGCGGTTGTCTTCGTAAATCAATCTTGCGCCGGCCTGACAAGGTAGCTGGAACGCGGGCATGTAGCCGACGGACATACAGATGAGATCACAGTCGATGGATTCAATAACTTCATAATCTGATAGCGGATCAAGATGAGGTGCTGTGCGCGCTCGAAGCTGTAAGCCACTGACGTGTCGGCTGGATGAGAGCGCCATGTGAGGCTCCGCGTTCCTGATAACTCGAATATTCTGTTCAGCGATTGAAGCAGCCAATGCGGATGGCTCATCGCGAAGCTCTACAATTGCTTCAACTTGTGTACCCGCTGCAACGAGATCGAGCGCTACTCGGTAGGCTTCATCATTACCCGCAATGATGACTGCGCGCTTGCCCGGTTGTATGCCGTAGTGTTGGATCATTCTCTGAGCCGCGCTGCCGAGTATGACCCCTGGCAGGTCGTTGTTACGGAAGACCGCGGGCTGCTCAAGTGCGCCCACGGCAACCAGGGATTCCTTGGCTCTTACCTTGTACAATCGATTCTCGCTGCAAAGTGCGAACCAGTTGTCGTGATACCAACCGTTACACAATGTATTAGTCTCAACTCGAATATTTTCAGCAGCGCTTATTTCAGCGACTAGACTGTCCCGTAATTCGCTTAAGCTGGCATCCAGATTCATTGCGCCACCCAGGGTGGGCTCGCGATCTACTAGCAGAACGAAGTGTCCTTCAGCCGCAGCATCAAGGGCTGCCTTCATACCGTGATAACCTCCTCCTATGACCAGCGTATCGGTGTGAAGGTACTGTTTGTCATAGTTAGTGCTCTCTGACTCTATGTAGCCGTCTGAAAGATAGGTCGCATCAAGTTTGCCTAATCCTGCTGATTTTCTGATGATTTTTGACCAGAAAGCCCATGCACCGGCAGGTCGAAAGAATGTCTTGTAATAAAAACCAACCGGTAGGAAACGTGAGAAAAGCCCAAGTACGGCCATCGGGTCGTGGTTGAGACTACCATTACAGTTTTGGGGCTCTACCCTGAGATCCTGTTGCAGCAGCTTCCGGTCTGCATTTGTATTAGGTTCGTCTGCGAGTTGTACCAGCGTGTTGCCATCGTCTCCGGACAAGCTCAGCACCCCGCGAGGGCGATGGTATTTAAATGAGCGGGATACTAGCCATTGTCCGTTTGCCAAAAGCGCACTGGCGATGGTGTCTCCCGCCAGACCGGAAAATGATCTGCCATCGAAGGAGAAGTTGACGGTGGTTTTCCGATCAATCCGATCTCCGACATCTTTGGTCATACGCGCCATCAGCTAACGGGCTCCTTTTTGAGTTCTGAGACGGGTAACGTTCGCAGAATTTCATCGGTAATGGTGTTTCTCTCAGCAAGAAACCAATAGGAAGTCGCGGTATGGCACCACCACTCCAGTACAATGCCTGCGGTGTTTTTGTCGAAATAGATATACTCAATCCAGGTGTCAACCGTGCTCTCTTCCGGATTGGGCATCGGATGATATTCGCCACCGTAGGTAAACTCGGAAATATTTCGTTGCCCATTTAAGGGGCAGTGCATCAATTTCATTAGTGACTCGCTGCTGTGGCACCGGCTTCGTTGACAAGCCGGTGGTTGTAAAAACGATCGAGAGAAAATGGCGCGATCAGATCCGGGGTGTTGCCTGTAGCGATCATCTGCGCCATGGTCTGTCCGCTGATAGGTGTAGCTTTGAAACCCCAGGTACCCCAGCCTGCGTCGAGATAGTAATTATCCAACGGAGACTTGCCCATAATGGGACTGTAGTCAGGTGTCATGTCTGTCGTCCCCGCCCATTGCCGCATTAATTTCGCCTGGGCTAGAAAAGGGAATAATTCCAGTGTTGCAGCTGCCAAAGACTCCTGCATGTCCAGGGTAGCCCGGGTATTGTAAAGCGGGTAAGGGTCAGACCCACCGCCGATGACAAACTCTCCGCGAGAAGTCTGGTGAACATACACATGCAGGTGCGGTGAGCTAACGTGAGGAGTCAACAGGGGCTTGTAGGGTTGAGTCACCATCGCCTGCAATGGGAAACTGTGGATAGGCAAACGAATACCTGCCATGTCTGCTACAACGGAGCTTGCGCCTGCAACAGCTTGCACTGCCATGCCGCACTCGACAGTACCCCGGTTTGTTTCTACTGCCGTGACCCTGTTGCCCGAAGTTTTTATGCCTGTTACTTCCGTTAGCTGATGGAGCTCTACGCCACGACTGCAAGCCCCGCTTGCATACCCCCACACGACTGCGTCATGTCGCGCTGTCGCGCCGTCGGCATGCCATAATCCAGCCATGATTGGGAATCTGGCCTCGTCAGAAATCCTTAATTGTGGCACCAGTTCTTTGATGGTTTGCACGTCGACCAGTTCTGAGCGAACGCCGAGATGCTTGTTCACCTCTGCTCGCCAGCGAAAACTCCTAATCGCGCTATCGCTATGTGCAAGCGTCAGCTGACCGCGGTTTTCCATCATAACGTTGTAGTCCAGCTCGTTGGACAAGTTTTGATACAGTTGAACTGATTCGCGATAGAATTTTACGCCAGCTTCAGTCAAATAATTGCTGCGAATCACCGCGGTGTTACGTGCCGTATTACCGCCTCCGAGGTAGCCCTTGTCCAGTAGCGCAACATTTGTGATGTTATGGTACTTGGCCAGATAATAAGCAATCGCCGCGCCATGGCCACCTGCGCCAATGATAACAAGGTCGTAGTGTCGCTTGAGAGGTTTGGTTTCAGTGAACTGTCGTCTGGCGGGATATTTCCCGCTGAGACCATAGCGCAGTAATGTTAATGGCATCTCAGGTCTTGTCTCCTGCGGCTTCAGCGAATAGCCAATCAGTTAAAATTTCCGAGTGATCATTCGCCTGGTTTTTTTTGTCCCGGTGTGAAATAAAATAGAACTGGGATTGCGTCGATAGTGAGCGGCCGGTCGGTGCGACCAGCAGACCGCTGTCCAAATAGTCATCGACCAACGTCTGCCAGGCGAGGGCGACGCCTTCGCCGTTCAGCGCTGACTGGATGACAAGGGGGTAGCTGGAGATCGCGGTGGTATGGTCAAAATCCAGAGATGGTGTTACTCCGCAGCTGTTAAACCATTCCGGCCAGTTGACCCAGTCTTCGCCGCTCTCAAGAACCAGCATGTGAGATTCTAGTAAACCTTCAGGTTCCGATACTTCAGGGTGCAGCGCCAGAAACTTGGGGCTACAGACAGGGAAAACCCGCTCTTCAAATAGCGGGATAGCGTGATATTCAGCCGGTGGACTTCTAAAGTAGTAAAGTCCCATGTCAAATTCAGTCTCTGTGAGTGAGTTAAGTGAATCTACTGCAATCACTCTGGCATTGATATGAGGATGTTTTTTTTGAAATCCTGTGAATCGAGGTAACAGCCAAAAAGAGGCCATCGCGCTGGTTGTCACAATCGTCAGTTGTTCTGTTTGGTCGTTGCGAGCCAAACTGGTGGCATCGGCGATCATGTGCAGGCAGGGCGTGATTTTGTTGAGATATTGCACCCCAGTGGGTGTCAGACTAAGCCTGGGTCTGCTTCGAACGATCAAAGGTTGTCCCAGATTATCTTCGAGTAATTTGACTTGCCTGCTGATGGCGCCCTGAGTAACGTCGAGTTCATTGGCGGCAGCGGTAAAACTGAGCAAGCGCGCGGAGGCTTCGAACGCCACCAGTGCGTTGAGTGGGGGAAGATCAGGCGCGTACATAATCTGCACGATATTGGTGAGCCAGCCAGAGATGAAAGTGATGGGTCGATTCGTCCAGCACCGGTGAAAAGAGGCCGCCTTTGAATGCAGGCGATAGCCTGCCGCGCTGCATGCCTTCAACAGCGAAGATGTCCTCTGCGAAGACCTCCTGCCATGCCGAAAGAACCGCGTCTCTGCATTCTACAAAAGCTTGCTCGATCGCAGACTTGCCGACAAATTGCAGTTCAAGGCGTTCGATCGTTTTACCGGGTGAGACTGGATCGAGGATAATGGCAAATGCATGATCTACCTGGAGCCCTAACAGTACATTTGGGTACAGTGAAATGTACTCTGCATGACTTTCCTTTTCTTCTGGCCAGTCAGAAAATTTTGGCAACGTTGTACCGGCAACTTCCGAGTGGGTATAGCTCAGGCTGCCCTGACCCGAAGCATATTCGTTGACGATCAAATTGAAGTGTTGTTCCAGGGGTGAGTATCTGTTCAAGCCAGGGTGCACCCAGGGAAGATGATGGGCTTCGCAATAGTTCTCCACTGGCAGTTTCCAGTTTGATGCGACCTCGAGCCGTAGGCTGGATGCGCTTTTTGCTGGAATTAGTTGATCCATATGGTTCGTAAACATTTCCCAACGGTTTTTTATGGGTGCAGCATGGGCGTCGAGTTCCGGTGCATTGCCGTCGAGATTAATAAAGATGATACCCATAAAACTGGCGCTACGAACCGGCTTCAAGCCGTGGCTCGTGCAATCAAACCCCTCAACCGTGTGCACGCCAGCGCCTCCGATGTTTGGGGTGGCGCGAAGTGCCCCTGCCGCTGTATACCCCCAGCGGTGGTAGGCGCACCGAATTGTTCCAGCAAAGGTTCCGGGCTGGGTGACGAGTGGCATACCGCGGTGACTACAGACATTGTGGAATATCCGGATCTGATCATCTGCACCGCGCACAGCTACCAGTGGTAACCCCATGAAATCAATCGGGTGTGCAAAATTTGGCTCAGGCAGTTCGCTTTCAAAGACCAGCCCTGCCCAAGTTTTCGACAACACCTCGTCTCGTTCAAATCTGAAAAGCTCCTCGGAATGATAAGCGGCGTTTGGCATCCCACGCGCCGAACCTATATCGGTCATCACATCGTCGAGTGCTTGGATAGAAATCAAGTTATTTGGCATGATAAAAAATCATAGTAAAAATATTGCGATTCCGGCAAGTCGTGATTATTCATGCAGTATATATAACGTTTAAAGTGATTGGCAAGAAAAGAGGTTTGGTATTTACATGATAAAAAATCATGTATATTATCTGGCGGAGTGTAATTAATATTTGTTTCCAAGGGAGCAGGTTTCAATGTCCGATGTTTTGCTGACGCTGGATGAAGTGCACCAGCTTGTGTTCGATGCCCTACGGGTGAATGGCTGTAACTCTGAAAACGCAGCGGCGGTTGCAGATACCATACGAGCCGCTGAGCGTGATAACTGTGCATCCCATGGCATATTTCGTCTGCCGGGCTACATTGCGTCACTTCAGAGTGGCAAGGTTAATGGCGCAGCTTCGCCTGTTGTCCGACAGCTTTCACCTGGCGTCATTCAGGCCGACGGTGGTGGTGGTTTCGCACCGCTGGCATTGCAACAAAGCAGATCTGCTTTGGCGGAAGCAGCCCGTAAAAATGGCATTGCGGCGCTGGCATTGATTAACGTTCATCACTTTGCCGCGCTGTGGGCAGAAGTCGAACCCCTGGCTGCGTCAGGGTTGGTTACCATGGCCTTCACAACATACAAACCCGCGGTGGTTCCTTTTGGGGCGAAAGACCCGCTCTATGGTACCAACCCCATGTGTTTCGGCTGGCCACGGGGCGACAAACCCCCGATGGTTTTTGATCAAGCGTCTGCTGCCATGGCGAGAGGCGAGGTCATGATTGCTGCCCGTGATGGAGAAATGCTACCTCCCGGTGTTGGTATTGATAGTGATGGTCTGCCGACAACCAATCCTTCCGAAATTCTTGACGGTGGTGCGCTTCTGGCTTTTGGTGGACATAAGGGCTCCGCCATTGCATTGATGATTGAGTTGCTGGTCGCAGGCCTGACGGGACAGGATTTCAGTTTTGAGGCCGCTGTTACCGACAATAATGATGGTGGACCGCCGAATGGTGGTGAACTGATGTTGGCCATTGATCCCAGCAGGTTTGGTGACAGCGAAGGCTGGCTGGCGCATGCGGAGACGCTGTTTGAAAAGCTCAATGTGATGGAAGGGGCACGATTGCCCGGTGATCGACGTTACAGCAGCAGGGAAGAAAATGAGGCGAATGGTATTTCTATCCCAGCTTCTCTCCACGAAACCTGCAAGGGTTTCTTAACCTGATTTAAAACTCCTACAAAGGCCAATCTGATGCCTGAAGATATGATTGTTATTGACGCATTGCAATATGTTAACTGGGACAGGGAATCGTTCCTGGAAGCGCGAGATTCCGGTATCCATACCATTCACGTCACGGTGGTCTACTGGGAAAATATTCGGGAAACACTCGAGAACATCGGTAAATGGCACAGACATTTTATCAACAATGCCGATGTCATTTTACAGGTGCGCAATGCTGATGATGTGACAAGAGCAAAACGAGAGGGCAAGGTTGGCATCGTCTTTGGCTTTCAGAACTGCTCGCCGATTGAAGATGACGTCAGAATGGTTCAGGTCCTGCATGAGCTTGGGGTCAGATTCATGCAACTTACCTATAATAACCAAAGCCCCCTGGCGACCGGGTGTTATGAGTCGGCTGACTCGGGTGTTACTCGGTTTGGCAAAGAAGTGATTAAGGAAATGAACCGGGTGGGTATGGTCGTTGACATGTCTCACAGTGCAGAGAAGTCGACCCTGGAAGCAATCGAGCTTTCTGAAAGACCCATCGCGATTACGCATGCCAATCCGGAATTCTTTGAACCGGCCCTACGGAATAAATCGAACACCGTGTTGAAGGCGCTAGGAGAATCAGGAGGTATGCTTGGGTTCAGCCTTTATCCTTTCCACCTGAAAGACGGATCCGATTGTAAGCTTGAGGACTTTTGCGCGATGGTGCGCGAAACGGCAGACCTAATGGGTATCGACCATATTGGTATCGGTTCAGATCTATGTCAGAAATGGGACTACACAACTCTGGAATGGATGCGCAGTGGTCGTTGGACAATTGATCCTGACTTTGGCGAAGGATCTTCCTCAAAACCGGAATGGCCCAGACAGCCAACCTGGTTTGAGGGTTCAAAAGACATCATGAATATTGCATCAGGACTATCCGATGCGGGGTTTGCAGATGATGAAGTGGCGAAGGTCATGGGGGGTAACTGGTATGCCTTCTTTGAGAAGTCCTTTGGTCCCTCTTCAAAGGCCGTAACATGAAGCCGAATCTCTCAGGTGTCGATTGGCCAGTGTTTTTACTGAGCGGTGGTTTTATTGTCAGCTTTGTGTTGCTGGCGTTGATAGATATCAATTTGTTGTCTGAACTGGTCAACTCTTTTTTTGCCCTTTCTGCAAAATACTTTGGTGCTTATTGGCAACTGCTGCTGTTGGCAACCTTCTTGACCGGCATAGGGGTAGCAATTTCGTCATGCGGCCGCGTGCGCCTCGGTAATTTGCCTGAGCCGGATATTTCCACATTCAAATGGATTGCCATCATCATGTGCACGTTGCTGGCAGGCGGCGGCGTTTTCTGGGCCGCGGCCGAGCCAGTTTCGCACTTTGTTAGTCCGCCACCGTTATATGGTGTGGAAGCAAAAACAACTGCCGCTGTTTACCCCGCGCTGTCGCAAAGCTTTCTTCACTGGGGTTTTCTTGCCTGGTCGATTCTCGGCAGTCTGACGGCCATTATTCTGATGAACCTGCACTATGATCGTAATCTGCCCTTGAAGCCACGTACCTTGTTGTATCCCTTATTCGGGGACAGAGTCATGCGCGGTTGGTTTGGTGCGGTAATAGATGCGTGTTGCGTGATAGCTGTCGTTTCAGGAACGGTTGGACCCATCGGCTTTTTAGGCTTGCAGATCAGCTTCAGTCTGTCGGAATTAAGTGGAATTGCGAACAATTACGCTACGCAACTGGCGATTATTGTTAGCTTGATTGCGGTCTACACGATTTCAGCAGTCTCAGGTGTCACGCGAGGTATACAACTACTCAGCAGCTTTAATGTTGTTCTCTCATTGATTCTGGTGGCGTTTATACTCATAGCCGGGCCAACGGGGTTTATCGTTGACAGTTTTATACAGAGCGCTGGTGTTCATGTCTCAGACTTTCTTCGCCTTGCAACCTATCGGGGTGATTTGCCCTGGTTGAGTGGATGGACTGTATTCTTCTGGGGGTGGTTTCTCGGTTATGGTCCTTTAATGGCGATGTTTATTGCTCGCATCTCGCGCGGTCGAACGATTCGTGAACTGATCCTAGTGATCTCTGTTTTGGCGCCTGTCGTGACTAGCTTCTGGTTCACCATCGTTGGTGGCACCGGAATCTATTTTGAACTTGTCTCGCCCGGATCCATCTCGGGTCCACTGGCAGAGTATGGGATGCCTGCATCACTGTTGTCGATAACCCAGCAATTACCCATGGGGGTGCTGGTCTCCGTGTTGTTTCTAATCTTGACGACAATTTTTGTTGCAACAACCGGAGATTCAATGACCTACACGGTCTCCATGGTCATGACGGGTACAGATCATCCACCTTCATCCCTGAGAATATTCTGGGGAGTGATGATGGGCGTTGTGGCAGCTATCCTCATATCAATCGGTTCCGGCGGTGTCTCCGCACTACAGTCTTTTATCGTCGTAACGGCCGTACCTGTGTCGCTCATTCTGTTGCCTTCGATCTGGAACGGGCCGCGTATAGCAAGAGCAATGGCGCGCGAACAGGGACTGCTCTGATGATTGCTGATGCGGTTAACGTTGCAGGTACAGAGCTTAATCTGCGCCCGGCGAGCCTAGTCATGCAATTGCCGCGACTCGGCAGCTTCCATCAGTGCCGAATCAGTTTTATGCGATCCTTGATCAGGCGGGTCATGAGCGAGCAGTGGTCAATCGAGACGAGTCTCTTTGATCTCGACGAGGGCGGCTACGGTACAGTTGTCTATGACGTCAGGGCAGCGCACGGTCGATACAGTTTTGTGCTCTTTTCGAATTATCTTGATCCGGAACTCCGCAATGACAGAGTCATAGCCACTCAGTGGGATCTGACAATGGCGCTCTGCGAAGGAGTTGTTGATGAATCACAATTAGCAGCGCTTAAAAAGCAGGTGCCCAAGCAGGAAGCGGGTCGGTTTGACTCCCGGGTGTTTGTTTTGTCACGTGCAAACAGAAGCGTTAGGAATTTTGACTATGTGGTCAGAGAATTGTCAGAGGGTCGACAGCCTGAAGCTGAAGTCATATCACGGGTTGGTTACCTGTATCGGACGACAGCGGTCTATGGCAGCGGAAAACTTGGCATGGCCGATTGGGAGAAAGTGAATTCCAAATTTCGCGACTTCTCGCGACCTTTTGCAGCAGAAATGTTCACCTGTTATTTGCTGCGCCATTTCAGTCTTGTTCAGGCTGATTACCTCGCCCTTCAGAAATCTCCGGCGACAGCGGTGAGTCTCGACCCTTCGCTCAAACGCTATTTTGGTATTGGCAATGCGACGGGCCTCGGTATGGCGCCATACCTGATCAATCATCCTCAACTCGTCGCTCGCTGGGTCGAGATCAGAGAAACTGCGCTCGCAATGGTCATCCAGTCAGGTTCAGCCAATGCAGAGTATCTGGGGAGATTGCGACAGTTGGTTCGAAAGACCATGGCGCATCTGGGGGAAGCAATCACAGAAGATAAAGATCAGATGGCCATCAATGCCCTGGTCTGTGCAGAGATGAACAAACTAGGTCAATGGCTGGCGGAACAAACTTGCCTGGAAGACTGGCAAAGTCTGGTTATCTGGGCGGACGAGCATTGGCATCCCCAGACCCAGGAAGTCATAAATACGCTGCTGATTGAGATGTATCCTGAGCTTGTGGACCCGCTTGATGAGTCAATGTCCGTCGTTGAGCATCTGGATTTGATGCCGTCTATGCCCCTCGCCGAACTTAAAACAGTCATCGAGCAGAAATCAGAATGGGCGCTGGCGATTGATTTTGAGCAACCGGATAACCAAAACACCTTTTGGTATCGGTCTGAAGAAAAGCTTGAACCCAGATTGGGTGAGTCAGGTGTTGACCCCGGTGAGGAACTGGAAATGCCGCTTGCTGCAGCAAGGTCTATCTCTCGCTGCTATGAGGCTGTCTGCGATAATTTGTCCCGGCGACCCGTGGACGATGTTGCCCATTTTGTACTCAATGCTCCCGAGCATCTGGCCACAGTTCGCAGGGTGCAGGCGATGGCCAAAACTTTTTATGGTGAAATCCGTGAAAACCTGGTGCATAAGAACGTGCTTCCAATGCATCTTCTGCGATGCAAGTTGGCGTTTTTTGGTGCCAACAAATTTGACCCAAAGTCGCGTCTTTGGGTACGGAATACGATGTACCAGGGAGCGCCTCTGGTCGAGGATATCGGTTCTCGGTTTGATGATAACTGGTTGTTTCCCGTTGCTCCGCAACTGACAGCCCATGGGTTGATCGAACCTGAATTCAAAGGGGAGCAAAAGTAATCAGGGTCTCAAGAAATGAATTGGTCAGCTTGCTCAAGCGGGTGCTGGAGGGATTCGGGTATCCGGTTGGTATCTATGAGGATGCAGCGAGGACCGTTGTGTGGCATGAAATGAACGGGCTCGACGGTCTTGAAGAGCTTCGGCTTGCGCTGCCTGAGCTCGATTCGGGAAGCCCGGTGTTCCCCGAGATTATGACTGAGGACGAAAACCTGATCGTTGTGGATGCATGCGGCGGCAGTTGTATTACAGTGGGTGGCCTGCTGGTAGAAATAGCCTGTGCAAGAGCAATTAGCAACGATTTGGCAATTGTCCAGGTTCGGAATTGCCGGAACAGATGCATGATCCTAGAGAGGCTGCACAACGCTTCCCAGCGGGGGCTGTCGTTTGCTGCATACTGGTTGGACAATGGCGTTATCAATCTCACAACAATGACTGATGCGGCAGGAGTTTGGATGACCTATGACGCGGAAAACTGGCTTCTGGGGAATTCGGGCTCAATGTATATTGTATCTAGCCCTTCGATGATGTCAGTGCAATCTCATCTGAACACTATGTTGTCTCCCGATTCACGGTCGCAGTCCCGGATCACAGTCGGTGTGATGCAAACAGGCTATGAAAGAGCAATCGAGCAGGGTATTTCTGTCGATGAGGACCTGTGGGGTCAGCTTGAAAAGCTGGTAGCACGGATTCTGGTGCCTGCAACACAGTCGTCGCGCACGGGGGCAGGACCCGGGTGATTATCTTATTCCGATCTTGCCTGTTCCATAAACGACAGCTTTTAGCTGGTTTTTCTGCTAGAAATTCCGCTAGTAAGGTCAAATTATGATTATTTTGTAAAAAATCAAAATCATTTTAATTGGGGGAAGAATGTTTCAACGAACAGACTAACCGACCTAAAGCAAAGTCTCGAACACCTAACCGCGGTTTGCCGCCATTGCTCAACAAAAAAAGTCAGAGTCGGCCAATTCGTATTGCAACACAGCTTTTTTGAAGACGGCCGCCATAGCCTACTGTCAATCAATCGAAATGTACCGAAAGCAACCGAGTGCGGCTTAAGTCATCAACGATGGCTAGTCCGTTGATGCTTATGGCTCGAATGGGACGAGTTGTAGACCTAATTCGGCATTGGCATTGTCTCCCTTTAAAACCGATCATTGACTTGGGTATTGTGAACTCAACACTGCAGCTCGAGACGCTGTTAAGGCTCGTGTCGGTTACCCCGCTGACTGCGACATCTTCCCGCCGCGGCATACCCGCATAGCTTGCTGCGGCAAGATCGCAGCCGCACCAAGGGCGCCAGGTTTGATAATTTCCAGATTCAAAGCCCTGATTTTTAGCGCCAAACGAAGATGAAAAATCAGAATTAGCCCTTAGTTAGTTTGAATACGAAAGACCTAGAAATTAGAAAAATATAATACTTTCAGTAACTTATAAGAATACCCAAAGCATCAAGCTGCCAAGGTGCATTGTTCTCTAAATCCTTCTATAATTGCCCGCTAACCAATCACGTGAGCTCACTATGTTTCAGAAGAAGAAATTAAACGTGGCTATCCTTGCGGCTCTGGCTGCAACCACTCAGCAAGCAAGTGCTGAAATCGAAGAAATCGTGGTGACCGCCACGAAACGCTCGGTGCCCCTTCAGGATGCACCGGTCACTATTCAAGCCATTGGATCCAAAACACTAGAGGATCAAAATATTCAGGAATTCGCGGATTACGTGAAGTACCTGCCGAACGTCAATGCGGGCGGACGTGGCCCGGGCCAGAACGAAATTTATATTCGTGGTGCGGCAGTAGATGCGATCAATATTACCGTTGCTGAATCACAGGGGTCTGCACCCAACGTTGCACTCTATCTCGATGAGCAACCTGTTACCGCAGGTGGTCGAAACCTTGATGTCTACATTAGTGATATGGAACGTATTGAGGTACTACCAGGACCTCAAGGTACACTCTATGGTGCGAGCTCTATGGCGGGCACCGTTCGACTGATCACTAGCAAACCTGTAATCGATGAATTCGAAGCTAGCTTCAACGGCAGTTGGTCATCAACAGAGGAAGGTGAAGACAGTAATTCCGCCGAATTAATGCTGAACTTCCCCATCGTCACTGGCAAGCTTGCCGCTCGCGTCGCGCTTTATAACGATCGACAAGGTGGTTTCATTGATAACGTCGCCGGGACTTTTCAGGCCGACAATGCCATCAACCCTACCTTCCCTGGCGATAGTGTGACCTACGCCGCTGGTACTGTGCTAGCGAATGGTACCGTCGTCGGCGAAGACGGTCTTACTGTGCCCGTCATCAAAGGTATCGCCAATAATGCAGGCCTAGTAGAAGATGACTTCAACGATGCTCACTATGCAGGTGTTCGGTTAGGTGTTAAGTACCTCATCAACGACGACTGGAGCCTGTTGGTTCAACACACCGCACAGAGCCTCTCAACTGAGGGTGTGTTCGACTACGATCCTCGGCTTGATGATCTTCAAGTATCACGATACAGCGAAGATTTTCTTGATGATCAGTTCAATCAAACCGCTTGGACCATCGAGGGTAGCGTCGGTGATCTAGACCTGGTCTACAGTGGCGCTTTCTTAGACCGCGATGTTACGGCCAATATTGACTACACGGGTTACACCAATATCGGGGCATTTATTTCCGGTTATCAGTGTGATTATCTCGTCGGTAGTTTTTACACAGGGCTTACAGAGACAACCAATGCGTATAACTGGGATCCGACCATTAGCGGTAACCCCGGCGTTGTTGAATGTGGCACACCCGCGAACGCAGCTCGAATCGAAAATGAAAACACTCGTTGGACTCACGAATTTCGGTTTGCGACCAATTGGGACGGTCGCCTCAACATGCAGGGCGGTGTGTTCTTCGAAGATTTTGAAATCCTTCACGTCGGTGATTTCAATTATCAGGCGCCAATGGATGCCGGCTTCGCTCCGATTGATATTCGAACCAACGCCACGTTCGACAATTCTGAAGCAAATGCGCGGGGTCTGTTAACAGACTCTACTCAGTTCAGGAATGACAACACGCGGACTGAAGAACAAACCGCAGTTTTTGGTGAGATCACCTTTGATGTCACTGACTCACTGACTTTATCGGTCGGTGCTCGTTACTACGATTTGGATTATGGATTTACGGGTTACGGTGCTTGGAGATATGGAAACCGTCCTTTGTTCATTGACGATGCTGACCCCAACAATGACATCCGTCCTGCACGAACAGGTGGTCGAGATTATCAGACCAACTTTGCAGAACTGCAGCCATTAAATGTCTCTGACACGATCATGCGCTTCACGGCGTCTTGGCAGCCTGAAGACTCAGACACGTTAATCTTCGCCACTTGGTCTGAGGGCTATCGGCCGCCGGGCTTCAACCGTGCAGCAGCACAGAAAGGTGGCGTTTATAACGCGGGTGCTCAAAACACGCGTGACGATGGCACGAATTGCGGTAATCAGGTTGCGATCGATAGTAATGCTTCAGGGTTCCCAGGTTACTGTTTACCCTACGTCTTCGATTCAGATTCGCTGGAGAACATGGAACTGGGTTGGAAAACCACCTTGGCCGATGGCGCGATACGTTTCAATGGCTCTATCTACAAAATCGACTGGAAAGACATTCAAGTCTCACAATTTGATTCACAGAACATCTCTATCTTAACCATTGTTGACAACGGTGGTGACGCTGAGATTATGGGGATCGAGGGCGATTTGATTTGGTCGGTTAATGACAATCTGACGCTGTATGCAGCGGCGTCATTCAATGACACCGAGCTGGTCTATGTCGACCCTGCATTCGATATCGTGGTTGCAGATGCCGGATCGATGTTACCACTGACACCTGAAACTCAATTTAGCTTGCGTGCAAGGTACGAGTGGGATATGGGCAACGATATGGGTGCATATTGGCAGCTAGGCTACAAATATGCTGGTGAGGCGTTGAACTCTATCGTTGACACCGTCGACGAACCCAACACCATGCAAGACAGTTATGGGATCGTTGATGGTTCATTAGGATTTGAGAGCTATGATGCAGGATGGGGTGTTGAGCTGTTTGTCAGCAACCTGACTGACGAACGGGCTCAGCTCCACATTAACCGTCAAGACTTCTTTGAGCGAGTAACGACGAACCGTCCTCGTACGATTGGTCTGCGAGTTTCTTACGACGTCAACTAATCTTGACCCAACAACGTGTTAAACTGTGGTACTTGATCTCAAGTACCACGGTCTAACATGGCTTTAGAACCCATCCCAGAAGCGACTCAACTCGCTAAAAAAATGCTTGCTAGCGGCGATATTAAAAGCGCAGCAGCAAAGCTATCTGAACAGCTTGCCATCACTCCTGATGACCGAGAAACGCACTATTACCTTTGTGTCTGTAGTCGCTATCAAGGCGACTTTGAACCGGCATTGACCGAAGTACAACAATTCATTGAAAGGTTTCCTAGGTTCGCCCGAGGCTATCAAGAACTCGGTTACACTCAAAAAGCACTGGCTAACCCTGCTGCTGCAATTAAGGCCTTCCGCACCGCCGTCACCCTAAACGATGCCTTGGTGGCCAGCTGGCGCAGTCTCCTCGAACTTGCGACGCCTGCTGATCATCCGGAATTGCTCGAACAAGCCAGAACTCAATTGACCAACCTTGAAGGTTTACCGAAACCGCTATTGCAAGTTCGTGATTGGGTAAATGAGGGCCGGTTACTACCTGCGGAAAAACTCTGCCGGCAATTTCTAAAGCAATATCCAAAGTACGTAGAGGGAATGCGACTACTTGCTTATATCGGCGTGCAGACCGAGGTGCTTGATGATGCTGAGGTTCTTTTAAGAAATGCAGTCGAATTTGAACCAAACAACCTGTTCGCTCGGTTCGACTTCATCAGTGTGCTCTATAAGCGTCAGAAATTCGGCGAAGCGTTTGCCCAAGCGGAACAGTTGTTGGCGGCGGACCCCAGCAACGTAAAACATCGGACCGTCTATGCTAATCAGTGTGTCGCCGTCGGTAAATTTGAAGAAGCGATCCAGCTCTACGATCAGGTAATCACTAAGATTGCAGATCCAGCTTCCGTACACCTGCTCAAAGCGCATGCCCTTAAGACCATCGACCAAACGGACCAGGCGATTTTGTCCTATCGCGCCGCTTATCAGGCTAAACCAGGTTTTGGCGACGCTTTTTGGAGCCTTGCCAACCTGAAGACCTACCGTTTTAGTGACGAAGAAATCGAACTGATGCTCACTGCCGTCGATGATAAAAGTTTGAGCAGTGTTGACCTCATCCACTTAAATTTTGCCCTTGGCAAACATTTTGAAGATCAAGAAACCTTTGCCCTTGCTTTCCAATATTACGAGACAGGCAACACGTTGAAACAACGAGAAACAGTCTATGACGGTCTATTGCTCAGTGATCGTCTGCAACTGCAACATCGATACTGTGATGAAGCGTTATTTAAACGACGAGCAAAAACCGGGCATCCTGCCGCTGACCCAATTTTTATACTGGGTTTACCCCGCTCAGGATCGACGTTGCTCGAGCAGATCCTTGCATCACACCCGCTGGTCGAGGGCACTCAAGAGCTTCCCAATATTGCAGCCTTTGCTTTTGATCTCGATGGCCGCCGACGCATTCAAGACACGCCCCAATATCCGGCGTGCCTCGCAACCTTATCGGATGAAGCACTTACAGCACTAGGCAAGCAATACCTTGAAGACACCCGCATTCATCGGGACAGTGCACCATTTTTTATTGATAAAATGCCAAACAATTTTCGTCACATCGGGCTAATTCGACTGATTCTGCCCAACGCTAAAATCATTGATGCCAGAAGACATCCGATGGCCTGTTGCTTTAGTGGGTTCAAACAGCTTTTCGCCAGTGGCCAAGAGTTCAGTTACGGGCTTGAGGACATCGGCCGTTATTATCGCGACTATCAACAGTTGATGGATCATTGGCACCAAACGCTACCAAACCATATTCTCACCGTTCATCACGAAGCGGTGGTATCGGACCTTGAAGGTCAAGTCCGCCAGATACTGGATTTCTGTAATCTCGAGTTTCATGAGAATTGTCTGAATTTTCATAAAACCGAGCGCAGCGTCAGAACCCCCAGCTCAGAACAGGTCAGGCAACCCATCTATCGATCTGGGTTAGATCAATGGCACAACTTTGCAGAACATTTAGCGCCCTTGCGAGCGGCTATCGGCGAGGATTTGATCGCGGCTTACCCTAAATTTGACTGATCTGGTTGCAAAACCAATAGTCTACGCCTGTAGTTTCAAATAGAACGTAATGTGCGGACACCTAGCTCAGAACAAGTTCGTCAGCCAATATTCAAAACTGCCCTCGAACAGTGGAGAAACTACGAACCCTGGCTGGATCCGTATAAGGATGCTCTGGGCGCAGCAGTAATGGCGCGTTATCCGATTGACAACTGACTGTCTGAAATGGGTCCGATCACACCATGCACACCATCGATTTCCAATTCCTCTCGATTAGACAGCCAATCACGCTCGGCTATCGCAAAAGCGATGTACTGATCGTGCCCACCTTTCGCTCTTCATTCATGGGCACATCTCCCGGCAATTGGATTAGCGGGGATAGGGGAAATAACCACATATTCTGAAGAACGGTCATGTATGGTGATTGCTGATATTCATTCAAATTTAAGGCTCAGTGGCGTGGTGATCCTTCAGTTGGTCAATGACTGCCATGTTGCTGATCTACTGGCTTACACGCAATGGGTTGATCACTTGGGAGATTTTGGGTTGGGCGAGGCTATAAAGCCTGACGCGGCCATTTTTATAAGAGATACTTTCTCGCAGGCGATTCTGCCGGTTACGAATTAGTACGCTATACTAATAGCGACAAAATATAGTTGATAATCAACATCTAAACCCTCAGGATTCCTATGGCTTTTTTTTCGACCAGCGGCACATGACCTTGGGCAGCGCCATCGCAACAAGAACGCGTATTCCATTGCTGTTTCTCAGCACTTTCGAATGCGCCTCTGATAATAAACAAGCACAGTTTTACGCGAGAAAACTCTCATCGGATATCGGTAGATGGAGTTCCGCCCTATCTTATCAAACCTCACAAAGTGCCCTACCTGCCAACACACTTCGTGATCCAGAGATCGGGGCCCAATTTCATCCAGACTACCTATTAACGGGAGACCTCCAGTTTCTTGATGAGGGAATCCGCGCCTCTGTCGTGATGTCGGAAGCCAGAGAAGGCCTCCAAATGTGGGCACAAACTTACCAGTTTGATGGTGATGAAACCTCTATACTGATAGACAAGCTCGCTGGCAACATCGCTGCTGCTATCGCGTTTAGTTTCGCTAAAATTACAAGAGAACGTTTTAAAGATGTTCCCGAGGATCAGCTCGACGCCTGGGGTCTCGTGGGGAGATCCATGGGACTCTCAATGCGCACTAATCAGGAAGCTCAAGAATGGCTGCGCATTGGTAGATTGGCGGTTCAGCGAGACGAGAATTTTGCTGAAGCGCATGCAAATCTCGCTGACGGTATTAGGGCGATACTACTGGCCTCTTTCGACTGTGATATCAGCGACGAAGACCTTAAAAGAGAAGCGCTGCATCATTGTGATCGCGCCTTGATTCTCGACGAGGATAAAATTTTTAACCTCAATCGAGGATCACGCGTGCATCTGGTACTCGGCAATCGAATGCTGGCACTCCAGTTGGCCAAACGCGTTAATGAACTGACGCAAGGGCGCAGTGTTGCAGCTCTGTACCAATCACTTATCGCTAACGGAAAATCACAGCAAGTGATTGACCATGCGCGTGATCATATAAAAAATATCGTAAACTTAACCAAAGACGCTTTAATTTTTACCAAAGGAACTTCAATTTTGGCCACTGCTCAAGTCATTGTAGGGAAGTACCGTGAAGCTGAGGCAGAGCTCCGGGGTTGCGTCTCCCGGTCACCCTCAGCCTATCTGTTGTGGATGCGCTTAGCCAATGTTCTGGCCTTGCAGGGCAAAAGCGAAGAGGCGCGAGAAGCACTGGCCGAAGCCAAACGCATTGGCCCAACCGATTGGGGCCTTGAGGCCTTCCTGCGAAGGTTGAGGATCAGATGGGGAGACAACCCTGACTTATTGCGTCCGCTGACCTCAGGTTTGAGAAGCTTAGAGGAGGGACAAGCGCCGCTGGATAGATTAGGGGACCAAGACCATGACGGCGCGTTGGCCCCAGCTAATCAACTCGCTAAATTGTCGTCGAGACAGAAATCAGTGCTCGAGATAGCGCTGACCGGGAAGTTAAACAAAGCCATCGCAGATGAACTGAACATCGCCGAGGGCACGGTAAAGTCACACCTTTCTGCCGTTTTTAAAATTTTGGGCGTCAAAAACCGCACCGAAGCGGTCTACTTACTATCACAAAGACAGGCTGCGCCGGATTTCAAGCGTCCCTAGAACGGTCATGTATGGTGATTGCTGATATTCCGTTAAATTTAGGGCTCAGTTGACTCTAGGGTTCGCGTCATGCGTTTCGTGAAATAATCCGGTTCTGGTTGGGTTTTTTTCGATGGCCTAGCCACGAAAAGGCGATGGTTGTTAACGCGATGCAGACAAATAGTTGTGAATAAACGGCACCAGCCCTAACGTCACCGCCACACCGACATCAATTGTCGCAACGCCGGCGCGGTTTCCAATTGTAACCAGAACATCCAGACTCCCAACTACACTATCGGTTTGAAGATGAGCGTTTCGCATTAAGACTGATAGATAACGCGCCTTTGTGGTTGCATTACACGCCTGATCAGCAATGTGCTGCTGCTACCCCACCGAGCTCGGTCGTCAGTTAACATTTGAAGCAGCACATCACGTAGAGGTGCGGCGTCCCGACTATACGCCCATCCGCATCTTACCCAGGAAATTCCCTTTGCCAAGCTTCACACCTTTTGCTCTTAAAAGATCGTAGCCAGTTGTGGCGTGGAAATAGAAATTCGGCAAGGAAAAGCTTAAAAGAAAATTCGCGACTGTAAATGGCAGCTCTGTCTTACCCATGCGAAATGTCACGTGCTCACCGGCTCTTGCGTCCAAGTCGCTTGCATCAGTCGCGTTAACTGCATCGAGAGCCGATTGAACGTGCGCAGTGAGTCCGGCGTAGTCAAACGCTAGGGAGAAATCGGGTGGACCGGCATTACCTGTTTTTGCACTCGTGAGCGCATTCATTGAGTGATGGGCAACAGATATCATCTGGAAGTGCAGAGGCTGCATGTCGTCAATCAACCGAAGGTTTACTGCGTCATTGATGTCTTCACCAATCTCCTCGTAGTGTGCCCGACCCTTCTCAAGATAGCCCAGCACACTCGGCAGAATTTGTTGGTAAGTTGAAATAACGGTTTCGGAGAGAAGCTGGTTCATGAAGGGTCCTTATTGATTTGAAGATAAAAGAGTCTTGTCTAATATATCCAAAAACTACGTAGCTAAAAAGCGATTGCCAGCGTCGCTGGTAAAATTGCATCCGAAAACGCACTCTTTTATTCTAGATGGTGGCAATACAAACAAAACTAAGAGGGCAAGAGTATGAGCGTAGAAGGAAAAGTAGCAATTATTACGGGTGCGGGCGGCGGTTTGGGTCGCCAGCATGCACTGCTTTTGGCCAAACATGGCGCCAAAATCGTAGTGAATGACTTGGGTGGTGCGGTAGATGGCTCGGGCAAGAGCGATGCCGCAGATGAAGTTGTGAAAGAAATTCGAGCTGCTGGCGGTACTGCCGTCGCAAATAAAGATTCCGTATCAGACCGAGCGGGCGCAAAAAATATTGTAGATACCGCCGTCAATGAGTTTGGAACCGTGGACATTGTGGTCAACAATGCAGGTATTTTGAGGGACAAGTCTTTCAAGAAAATGAGCCTTGATGAGTGGGATCTTGTGATAAATGTTCACTTAATGGGCTCCGCATACGTTACCTGGCACGCATGGCCAATTATGTACGAACAAAACTACGGTCGGGTTGTGTTCACTTCATCCGTCTCCGGCATCCTGGGTAGCTTCGGACAGGCGAATTATGGTGCGGCTAAAATGGGCATGGTGGGTTTAATGAACAATCTCTCGCGCGAGGGTGCATCTCACAATATCCACACAAACTGTTTATCCCCCGGGGCTGCGACACGAATGACTGCGAGTGTGCCTGGCTCAAGTATCGACGCTGATAATCCAGATGCGGGTAATCATCCGGGACAAGTGAGTCCTGTGATTTTGTACCTCTCTTCGACGGATGCTCCTAACGGGCGCATCATTCAGGCTGCGGGTGGTAAGTTTGCGTCAGACGCGGTGTACGCGAACACCGGCATAGATTTAGGTGTGGATGCGACAGCAGAAGATTTCATCGAAAATGCAGATGCAGCGTTGGATATGTCTGACGCGGTCGTTAAAACCAAGTTCTGGCGCCAATAGGAAAAGTTGTTTGCGATCAATCAGCCAATTGAGGGCATCATATGGCGACCTTAGAAACATTCAGAACGGAAACAAGGGCGTGGCTTCAGGATAATTGTCCAGAGGTCATTCGAGGTTCAGGACTGAGCTTCGCTGGTGGAGACAAGGAACCGATTCAAAACGAGGACTTTAAGTCTTGGTTTGACGCCTGTGTGAGTCGTGGTTATACGGTGCCCTCTTGGCCGCGAGAATATGGTGGTGCCGAGTTGAGCCCTGCAGAAGTCAAAGTGCTGCATGAAGAGATGCGAGCCATGAGGGCACCTCAGCCTCTCGTGGGTATGGGTTATGCCATGATCGGTCCGACATTGCTTGAAATGGGTGATGATGAGCAAAAAGCGCGTCACCTGTTGCGTATTGCCCGGGGAGAAACGCGCTGGTGTCAGGGTTACTCTGAGCCAGGTGCTGGCTCAGATCTAGCGGCGTTGCAAACCAGAGCAGTAAGTGATGGTGACAGCTATGTTGTTAATGGCTCGAAGATCTGGACGTCAGGTGCAGATAAGGCGGACTGGATCTTCTGCCTTGTCAGGACCGACCCTAAAGCGTCGAAGCATGAAGGTATCAGTTTTGTGTTGTTTCCCATGGATGCATCAGGTGTCACGGTGAAACCTATTGTGCTGATTGCCGGCACCTCGCCGTTCTGCGAGACCTTCTTTGATGATGTAAAGGTGCCTAAATCTGAGCGCGTTGGCCCCGAAAATCGTGGCTGGGCGATTGCAAAGCGGTTATTGCAACACGAGCGTTTTTCAATCGGTGGCCCAAGTGCACCCAGCAAGGCAAATAAACTCTCCAGCATTGCAAAACAATATGTAGGAGAGTTGGGCGGTAAGTTAGCTGACGCTAATCTGCGGGACGATATCCTAAAGAACGAAATGAGTGCCCGCGCATTTAAGTTGACGACACAACGCAGTGCGCAGGAAAACGCCAAGGGTGAGTCCATCACCTTCGCAACGTCAATGTTCAAGTACTACAGTACAGAACTAACCTGTGAAGAAGATGAGCTGAAGCTAAAAGCGATGGGAACGCAATCGTTGGGTTGGGAAGGAGAAAATTTTTCCCGAAGAGAAATTGCGATTACGCGTAGTTGGCTGTTCGACAAGGCCTTAACTATTGCTGGCGGTAGTTCCGAGGTTCAGCTAAACATCATTGCGAAAAGGGTACTGGCGTTGCCCGACTAGTGCTCAAAAATAGCAGGCAAAAAAAAGGGTCTCATTCGAGACCCTTTTTGTTTGCTTTTGTCGCTGGATTTAGCAAGCTTCGAACAAGCCTGCTGCGCCCATGCCGCCACCGATACACATGCTAACGATGCCGTATTTCTTTTCACGTCGCTTCAGTTCACGAACGATGTGGCCAGTTAGACGTGATCCAGTCATGCCGAACGGGTGACCAATTGAGATTGATCCACCATTAACGTTGTAGATTTCTGGATCAATTTCAAGGTTGTCACGGCTGTACAGACACTGAGAAGCAAATGCTTCATTCAGCTCTACCAGATCGATATCACTCATGGACAGGCCCGCAGATTTCAATAGTTTCGGAATAGCGAATACTGGACCGATACCCATTTCATCTGGCTCGCAACCAGCAACTGACCAGCCACGGAAGTAAGCCATTGGCTCAAGACCAAGCTGCGCTGCACGTTCTGCGCTCATCACCAGTGTCATTGACGCGCCGTCAGAAAGCTGTGAAGAGTTACCCGCCGTTACGCTGCCATCTTCAGCAAAAACAGGGGGCAAGTTAGAGAGGCTTTCGAGTGTTGTGGTCGCGCGATTACATTCGTCGCTGCTGACAGTGCCTTCAACGATTTCAGTTTCTTTTGTTTCTTTGTTAACAACTTTCTGCCACTTAACCGTCATTGGCGAGATTTCGTCATCAAAAAGTCCTGCTTCCTGAGCTGCTGCTGTGCGCATCTGTGACTGATAAGAAAACTCGTCTTGGGCTTCACGCGTGACCTGGTAACGGTTGGCGACGACTTCAGCAGTATTTCCCATAGCCATAAAGATGGCGGGTGATTTCTCAAGGATAGTGGGGTGCTGCTCGGATTTACCGTGACTTTGACGCTGACCAGCAGAAATGGATTCAACGCCACCGGCGATCATCACGTCTGAGTAACCGCTTGCAACCTGGGTTGCAGCCATGGCAATCGAGTTGAGACCTGAAGAACATGCTCGGCTGATTGTGGAGCCGGCTGTGGTTAGTGGCAGGTTAGAAAGAACAACGGCTAATCGGGCCAAGTTGCCGCCCTGTTCGCCAGTCTGTCCTGCAGCGCCAACGATCACGTCCTCTACTTCGGCTGGGTCAAGCTTAGGGTTACGTGCAAGCAATGAATCGATGCAATGCGCAACCATATCGTCTGGTCTTGTTAGATTAAAGGTTCCTCGAAAAGATTTGGCCAATCCTGTTCTTACACTGTCTACGACTACTACATCGCGCATATATGCCTCCAATGAAATGAATTCATTTGTTTAATGTTATTTTCGGTTGTTGCCTGTAGCGAAAACTATCGCTTCTCCACAAGTGGGTCGGCTATTTTGCCTCTATACAGGCACGAGATACAAGCAAACAAAGCTGATGTAGTTGCGTGATAGCCTGCAATAGACTTGACTAATTAGGCTTGAGCTCGCTCATGATTGTTAAAGCGCTTGGTAACTCTGCTGCAGATGGTCACAACTCTCGGATAAACCGCCAGGGTGATTACGTGCAAGCCATACCGACCTGTGGGTTTTTATCGCTTTCTCTAGGTTTTTACGAAGATTGCTGGGTTTGATGCGAGCGCCGCGATAGACCTGTAAACGATGTATGCCGTGGCGTGCAAGCGCTATCGCGTTTTTAAGCTCTTTTTGCAGCAGTGCTTTGTCGCTTGCCGGCGCTATTTCTTGAATCATGGCCTCAAGATCGAGAAATGCCGATTCGCACAAGTCTAGCGCTGTATCAGGTATGTCGGTGACCGCTAACGGCTCGTTGTCCATATCCCAGAATAGTAACCTGTTAAATATTGTCTGATTTCTCAGTTTCGAGGGTGCGCTGTCCATGACTAGCCCGAGATTCCAGAGGATTTCGCCGGTTTTCCCGCTTTTATCTCCTAGGAATCGCCGGTTAATGCCAAGCACAGGATCAATTTTTTTGGTGCCCGCGTGATTCCACGCGTGACACGCGCCTTCTTTTCGACATTTTGCTTTGCTCCACACTTCACCGAGTTCCCAGGGTTCGCCGCCGCGAACGTTAAAGTATGGACTGTCGAATAATGGTAGATATTCGTCATATAGCTCGCGTAGCAGTTTGATGCTGGCGGCGTTAGGTTTGAGGGTGCTGCCGAAAGAGATATGTTTGCCGCCAAAAGGGGTGAATAAAACCATCAGGGCACTCTGCCAGATGATGATAGGTAGGGTGGCGTAACCATCGCTCAAAATGACCAAAGGAATTTAGGTTAGGTACGAGATCTATGAAGCGATCTTCACAGTATTGTCTGATGTTGATAATGTCGGAAGCTGTGTATGGTGACGCGTCTTGCCATACCTGTCGATGATTTGAAAACGCAAAGGTATGCTCGGTGTAGAGCTGGATCTGGTTATATTTCAACGTTGAGAACTGATCAATGAGTGTCAGCAGGGTGTCCATGGTCGGTACTTTTGTCCGGCTGATATCAAGCATGACACCCCGGGCTTTTATATCTGAGCAAGCGTTTGCAGTGCGCTGTTTACGCCGGCTTCGCTGGAGGCTTTGATGCGAAGTGAGTCTTTTGAACACGTGATTTCGTAGTCTTCTTTCTTTTTTCCCGCTGCTCGCGAATTTGGCCGAATGTTGTGTGTGCCAGGCCTTGTTATGGTTCTGTGCGTTTTTGTCGCAGAAACGTCGATCCACAGCAAAACGCTAGCTTCAGTAGGCTTACCAAAGGTGAGCTCGGTATTCGAAGCTAACCGTGATTGAAATCTGTGAATGCTCGCGGCGAGCCTGTCTGAGCATGGGTTTGAAATCGAGATGTATCGACGTTGATCAAGGCAAAAAGCGTCTTGTCTGATGCGAAGTTTTTTACGGGTGGATAAAGTGCAAATGTCATATCGCCGATATTTCCCCGATTGGTTCTAATGATAGGTTCATATTGCAGTGAATGAAAACAGCCTTACAAACCATGGACAATTTTGATAGTTTCGGTTGTATTGGTTTAGGTCGTTTTAATGCGGGCGCTCAGCGTCGAGATTTAATAATAAAGGGAAAATCTGATGTCGAAATATATCCTGTCTATCGATCAGGGAACGACGAGTTCCAGAGCGATTATCTTCAATGAAAAATCAGAGATACTGAGTGTCGCGCAGCAGGAGTTTACGCAATTTTTTCCTGAAGATGGTTGGGTGGAGCACGATCCTGAGGAAATCTGGCAAAGCACACTTAGTGTTTCTCGAGAGTGTATTGAAAAACTCGGGGTCCAAGCGTCGGAGATTGCAGCGATCGGCATCACAAATCAAAGAGAAACAACCATTATCTGGGATAAGTTAACGGGTCAACCGATTTACAATGCAATCGTCTGGCAAGACAGGCGAACAGCTGAATTTTGTACAGAGCTTGAAGAACGTGGGTTGGGTCAGGTCGTCACAAAAAAAACGGGTTTGCTGCTGGATGCTTATTTCTCAGCCACGAAAGTCCGATGGCTACTCGATAATGTCGATGGTGCGCGAGCGCGAGCAGAGCGAGGTGAGTTGCTGTTTGGCACCGTCGACTGTTTTCTACTTTGGCGACTGACCAATGGTCAGAGTCACAAAACGGATGCGAGTAATGCCTCGCGTACCATGCTTTTCAACATTCATTCACAGGAATGGGATAAAGAACTTCTGACTGAGTTGTCTGTACCCGAGGCCATGCTGCCAGAGGTTGAAGACTGTGCCGCTGATTTTGGTATTGCATCAGCAGAACATCTTGGAGCAGAAATTCCCATTGGTGGTATTGCAGGCGATCAACAAGCAGCCTTGATTGGCCAATGTTGTTTTGAACCGGGCATGACCAAAAGCACTTATGGCACAGGATGTTTTGTCATTATGAATACGGGTGAAAAACCGGTGGAGTCATCAAACAGATTGCTCACTACCGTCGGGTATCGATTGAATGGAAAAGTTTCATACGGGCTAGAGGGAAGTATCTTTGTCGCCGGTGCTGCGGTTCAGTGGTTGCGCGATGGCATTAAATTAATATCCGATGCATCGGAAACCGAAGCGATAGCAACCTCGCACCCTTCGTCCAACGGCGTCTATCTCGTGCCCGCCTTCACAGGGTTGGGCGCACCCTACTGGGACCCCGGTGCAAGGGGTGGCATTTTGGGACTGACAAGGGACAGTAGCATCGAAGATATAGTGACCGCGACATTGCTGTCTGTATGTTATCAGACCAGAGATTTGCTGGAAGCGATGGCAAAAGATGGCGTGATGCCAACAATTCTTAGGGTAGACGGTGGTATGGTCGCGAATAGCTGGGTTGCTCAGGGTCTTGCTGACCTGGTTCGAATTCCGGTTGATCGACCTGAAGTCACCGAGACTACAGCGCTTGGGGTAGCTTACCTGGCAGGCCTGCAGGTCGGTATCTATGATTCGCTGGAGGAAATATCATCGCAATGGCGAAGCGAGCGGGCTTTTCAACCTCAAATGGCGCAAAACGAAAGCAACTTGCTTTACCAAGGTTGGCAGGAAGCGGTTTCAAGAGTTCGAACCCAGCCGTAATCTAATATCTTTGTTGTGACCTCGATTAACTAATTGTGCATGACGCTCGAGACGGTAAACGTGCACTTTTTCAGCGGGGTCCTCAATTACATAAACCTCACAAGTTTGAAGTTTATGACACAATCCTAAAGCGTATCCGAGCGTAGAATCCCGAGTGTGATAATTACGTTAAAACTAAGAAATGAAAACGGTCGCACAGCAAAGATCCCGAATTTATAGGATTGCCATACTGGCTGCGGGTGTTTTCGTGCACCTGATGGTTTGCTGGGCGATGCTTTCTCTTGGCTTTATGTCCATTGAGCCTCTTAAGTTTCTCGGTCTTTCATCGCTGGCTGGCGCCGGATTCGTTTTTTTCTTGCTGACGGTGACGATGGAGTGGAATCTTGCGTTAGAAGATCCCGACATGTCGCTCGCACAAATGCTATGGACCGTTAGCACGGTCATTGTCACGTCTTACTTTGTCGAAGAGCTAACGGCTGTGGTTGTTTTCTCTGGGCTTGCAATGACCTTTATTGGCGCGACCCGACTCTCTCATCGAGAACTTGGATATTTTTGCGTCTACAGCATTGCTCTCTACGGCATTTCGGTATCTTTCAAATCAGGGGTTGATTCAGTGACCTGGCTGACTGAAATAGCGATTCTTGTCGCGGTTGGGGTTGTGCTGCTGGTTGGACCGATACTGTGTCGGTTTGAAATGGGTAGGGTAGAAACGGTACTCGTTAACAAAAATGCTGAATTGACGACAGCACTCCGTCGAATCAAACAACTAGCGGTGAAAGACGAGTTAACCAGTGCGTTTAATCGGCGTTATCTCAGTGATTTTATGGTGCAGCAAAAAGCCATGGCGGACCGACATTCCTACTTCTTTAGTCTTTGTTATGTTGACTTGGACTTTTTTAAGCGAGTAAACGACAGATTTGGTCACAGCACCGGCGATGCAGTACTGCGGCAATTTGCTGATATCGCGGTTCAGGTGCTGCGCGAGATAGATTGTGTCGCCCGTGTCGGTGGTGAAGAGTTTATCTTGGTGCTCAGTGGTACCTCTGAGCAAGATGCCCAAGCGGCGGCCGAAAGAATCTGTTTCAAACTAGCGAATCTTCAGGTAAGTCAGTCAGACCCCAATTATCGTATCACAGCATCTATCGGCATCACGGCATACAGGCGACACGAAGCAGCTTTGGAGACAATGGGTCGAGCAGACAGGGCATTATATGAGGCAAAAAATAATGGTCGAAACCGTATTGTCATCGCTGATCATGACGCCGAACCGGATCTTCTGCGGGCACGAGGCTGACGGGTAACAAACAGCATCGGCCAAGCCCAAGCCCAAGGTTCCCAACCACCATCAGTAGTAGAGTGACGATGGACAAACGACAAAACACCAGATTTGCGATTGAGTTGAATGCGTTGGTTCACCCTCAGAATGAGCCTTCATGGTTATGCACTATTAGGGACTTTTGTCGCGGTGGCATGCTTTTGCTGGAACAGGAAACCGGGCCGGTGCGTTCCACCATGCCCGGGATTCATCCCGGTGAGACTGTCGGTATCCACTACTATATTCCCACTAAAAATAAAGATCTGCATTTTCGACTCGAAGGGCAAATTGTTCGTGTTATGCGCACGGGGCTTGGCATCAAGTTTAAAGAAGAGATGGCTGACCATGCGATTACAGCGTTAATGAACCATGCCAACAGCCGGACGTCGAGTGCTTTGGAACCCAAGTCTGCAGTGGCTGAGCGCCGGGTCGCCCAAGACAACACCTTAAGTCCTGCCTCGCGTATATCCGAGGCCAATTCAGAGGTTCGTCGTCTTAACCTAGCCGACGAAGACTTGAGCAGCGGAAAGATCTCTCAGGCTGACACGAGAAAAATTATTGCAGCGATCAGAGAGGAAGTGACGAAATTGCTGTTGGAAATCAACGCCGCATTCTTTTCTTACATGGACGATGAGTTGCTCAAGCTTGCTCGTGACGCAAAAAGTAATGCAGAGCAAAGTGAATACTTTGCCGCCATGTCTAATCTAGAGAAGGCAAAAGAACAGGTGAAGCAGTCGTTTATTCAGGAGGTTGTTGATCATATCGATCATCCTCGGGATCTTCGAGCGCTACTTGAGGCGCGCCGCAAAGCGGAAGCGGAACGAAAGAAACAGCAGTCTGAAAAAGTTCGCCTTTCACTCGTAAATACCGATGAATTTGAAGATTGGCTAGCGGTCGCGAATCTAGTTTCGCGCAGTGAACGCGCTTATGACAAGTATCTGCAAGGAATTCAGGCGCGATTGGGTATGCTGGTTGATTCCTGGGGTCACAACGAAGCAAATCCGTTGGGAACGGCTGTATTTTGCCACGCTTTTGATCATGCGATCCGAATGGTGGAGCTGACCAAAGAAATCAGGCAAAAGGTCTATGCGGGCTTCGAAGCCAAAGCCTTGCCGAGCTTTCGAAATTTTTATATTGCTGTCACTAAGTTGCTCGAGGACAGTCAAGTGTTTCCTGATTTAGATGAAGGTTTCATTAATCTTTCTTCGACAGTTTCCTCGCGTCGCATAGTCAATGATGATCCAAAGGCTTCTACGAAAGAGCATAGAAAGGCAGCGAAACAAGAGGTGGTTGAGGAAAACATTAAAGCGTCAGAACAATATGTTGCAGATGATCACAAAATTTTGCTCGAAGAGCGAAGTGATCGAAGAGCGGGTCGCCCTGCATCTGGCAGACGCGCAGCCGGTGATGCGACTTCAATAGGCGATATTTTTAGTGCGGTTCGTTCTCTCATCGGTGACGAGCCAGATGATGATCAAGATTTTATCGAGGTTGATGAGGTTCAGAGTTTGTTGCGCTCGCTTCAGGTACGGCAAGCACCCGGTCAAAGAGTCAATGTTCGTCAACAGTTAGTCGAAGCCGTATCGCGTGTCGGGGACGAAAGGCGTATTTCACCCAAAGCCCTCGAAAGCATGGCGATTGTTGAAAACCTGGTAGATACGATTGAAGACGATTCCATGTTGTCGAGCAGTGCCAAAAGCTGGATTCGGCAGATTGAATTGACCCTAGACAAAGTCGCAACCGACACAGGCAATATTCTGGATGAAAAGAATCCGCATCCCGCGTTGGCGGTGATTAATCAGTTGGCAAAGCTGGGTGGAGCAGAATCAGGCAGTATTCAGCGTGATGTTGAACACATACTGGAAGATATTAATATCAAGTACGATGAGAATCCTGAAATATTCAATGTCGCATCGAGTAAACTACAACCCCTTCTTGATCGTCAGTCTCGTGCTTTCAACGGTAATGTTCAGCGCACGGTAAAAGCGAGCGAAGGTAAACAGACATTAGTCAATGCGCAACGTGCTGTGATTGAGGAACTGGACGGTCGTTTTTCGGGACGGGAAGTGCCTGATGTGATGATGAAGCTGCTAATGCCCGGTTGGCGGAATCTGATGGTTAACACGCACCTTCGTCAAGGGCCCGGCAGTTCAGACTGGAAACGTCATATTCAGGCACTAGACCAAGTTTTTTATCACCTCGAAGGAACGGCAAACCCAACGGATTCGGAACAATATATCGCGCCAGAAAATCTCTTGGAAGAAATTGAGCGGGGCTTGGATTCTATTTCTTTCGAACCGGTAAGGCGGATACCGTTGCTCAACACATTGCGTCAACTCATCGTTGCTGGTGGACATCGCGAAAACGTCAAAATGGTTGAAATGCCGAAGGAGACCATCGCAGAAGCGGTTGGTTTCGGTAATGTTTTCGAGCAGGCAGTGAAACGCGAGCAGATCTTGTCGGAAAAATCTGGAGACAATGATTGGCAGGTGCAGCTAGGACGTGCGACTCGGTTGCATGTGGGAGAGTGGGTCGAATTCAGCGAGTTACCTGAGCATAACCAGATTTCGATTGTTGCTTGGGCAAATGAGGGGCACGGCGCTTACGTATTTGTTAACCGGCGAGGTGTGAAGACAAGCGAACTCATGGTGGAAGAATTCGCCTCCATGTTGTTCGAACATCGCGTAAAGATCCTTGACGAGTCAGAAATTCCTTTGACTGACCGGGCCTCGCACCGAATGTTGCAAAACATGCACAATCAATTGACCTATCAGGCGAGCCATGATGAGTTAACCGGACTGATCAACCGGAAAGAGTTTGAGCGAGTGCTCTCGCGGGCGCTTATTTCGGCGAAGAAAAGTAATATCGGCCATATGGTTGCCTGTCTTGATTTGGACCAGTTCAAGGTCATTAATAATGCGGCTGGGTATACAGCAGGTGATAGGTTGATCAAGGAGCTCGGCAACTTGCTTAGCGTTAGCCTTGAGGGCAGTCAATTTGTCCTGTCGCGACTCGGTGGCGATGAATTTGGTGTGTTGATTGAAGATTGTAAAAAAGAATCTGGGCTCATCGTAATTAGAAAGCTATGTGACGCGATTAAAAGATTTCAATTCAAGTGGGAAAATGATTCGTTCAAGTTAACCGCGAGTTGTGGTGTCGTTTATCTCAATATTGATACTGAAAGTGTGTCCTCGATTCTGCAGAGCGCTGATTCGGCATGTTACGCAGCTAAGGATGCTGGAAGAGGCCGGCTACATGTTTATGAAGCTGGTGATTCGGAGATGGAACACCGTATGGATGTCATGGATTTCGTCTCCCAGATTGACCACGCCCTTGAAAATGACAGATTTATGCTCAACTGTCAGAAGATAGCGCCAATTAACGAAGATGGTGGAGATTATGCGCACTACGAGGTGTTGTTGGCCGTACTCGATAAAAACAACGAACCCATGCCGCCACAGGACTTTATTATCGCGGCAGAAACGTACAATCGAATGGGCGCTATAGATCGGTGGGTCATCAAGCATGCCTTCCAGTTTATTGCCGCGAACATTCTGAAGCTTGATGGATTAGGCGCATTCTCGATTAACATTTCAGGCAACTCATTGACAGAAGATGATTTCATGGAGTTTGTACTGGAACAGTTTAATGAGACTCGGTTACCTGCTTCGATGATCTGTTTTGAGATTACCGAAACCTCAGCAATTGGCAGTCTTGATAGAGCCATTGAGTTTATGGAAAAGCTGAAGGTCATTGGAGTGCAGTTTTCACTTGATGATTTTGGTACGGGTTTGTCGTCTTACTCGTATTTGCGCAACTTGCCAGTGGATTACCTCAAGATCGATGGTGTTTTCGTGAAAGACATCATGACCAACCCAAGTGACTACGCGGTTGTGAAATCAATTAATGAGATCGGGCACTTTATGGGTAAGAAAACGATTGCTGAGTATGTCGAAGATGATCAGGTGCTGGAAATGCTGAGAGATATCGGCATCGATTTTGCGCAGGGTTACGGTATAGAAAAGAAAGTGCCGTTAACTGATCTCCTGACGATGTAAAAGAGGCTGCATCATGCAGCGCCTTTTTACGTCGCGATCAAGCAGTCTCAGATTTGCTCAATCAGCTCACAAACAATGTCTACCATCTGGTCTGCCTCTTCATCGGATAAAATAAGCGGTGGTAGCATTCTGATCACACTATCACTGGTTACATTGATCAGAAGACCTTTGTCTTTTGCTTTCCTCGAGAGTTCAGGGCAGGGTGCGTCTAACTCGACGCCGAGCATGAGTCCGGTGCCGCGAATGTCTTTGACGCAGTTTAATCCTGCCAGCTTATTTCGAAACCTGTCTTTGATTCGTTCACCCAAGGCTGCGGCGCGATCGGGCAGGTTTCGCGATAGGATTTCATTTACAACAGTCACAGCAACGGAGCAGGCAAATGGATTGCCGCCAAAAGTTGATCCGTGATTGCCAGGAACAAAAACTTCAGCAGCTTTACCCTTAGCCAGACAAACGCCGATGGGGATACCGTTAGCTAACCCCTTAGCCGTGGTGAGCAGGTCAGGCACGATGCCGGCCTGTTGGTAATTGAAGTAGGTACCTGTTCGACCGTTGCCTGTTTGTACTTCGTCGAGGATCAAAAACCAGTTGTTGTCGTCACAAATCCTGCGAAGCGTTTGCAGATAACCAGCATCAGGGATCTGAATCCCGCCTTCGCCCTGAATGGGTTCTACCATGACGGCGACTATGCTGCTGTTATTCCGAGCGATGTTTTCGATAGCTTCAACGTCATTAAAAGGTGCCCGAACAAAGCCATTTAACAATGGTTCAAAACCAGCTTGCACCTTGCGACTGCCAGAAGCTGTCAGGGTTGCCATAGTTCGGCCGTGAAACGATGCGTCAGCGACAATAATAGTCGGCTGGTTGATGCCGTTTTGTTTGCCATGGAGACGACTGATTTTAATTGCGCACTCGTTAGCTTCAGCTCCACTGTTACCGAAGAACATATTGTCCATGCCGGTAATTGATATGAGTAGATCAGCAAGTTCTTCCTGTGCAGGTATCCGATAAATGTTTGACGTGTGCATCAGCTGAGAAGCCTGCTGGCTGATCGCTTCGGTGACGACTGGATCTGCGTGTCCAAGCGCTGTTACGCCAAGGCCCGCGAGTCCATCAAGGTAGCGATTGCCTGCCTCGTCAATTAACCATGCACCTTCGCCTTTGGTGAAGGCAACATCCATTCTACCGTAGGTTTTCATCAGAGATTCGGTCATTTCTATTTCCCGCTGGAAAAAGCAGCCGATAATAAACTAGTGAACGCTTTCAGGAAACACTGGAATACTTCAAAATAGCTGTAATATTGTAATTTTGGACATAATTTATGTCACCGATTGAACTTTCGATCCTGGTGAGCCGGGTTGAGTCTGTTTGCGGCGAGATGGGTGCGGTGCTGAAAAGAGCGGCGTTTTCGCCCAATATCAAAGACCGGCTGGATTTTTCCTGTGCACTCTTCGATGCAAGGGGCGGACTATATGCGCAGGCTGCGCACATTCCGGTGCATTTAGGCAGCATGGCATATGCGATGGCGGATATTGTGTCTGGCTCTGACTGGCGTGAAGGTGATGTGCTTGTCATAAATGACCCGTTTCTTGGAGGTACACATTTGCCCGATGTCACCATGGTTGCGCCGCTATTCTGTGACGGTGTGCTGTTGAGCTTCGTCGCAAACAGGGCCCACCACGCCAATATAGGTTCGGATACACCGGGATCGATGCCAGTTTCCAGTTCAATAGAAGAGGAAGGTGTTGTTATTCCGCCGACTTTTATCTATCGGGAAGGTAAAGCCGTAGATGATCTCGAGCCAGGTTTGGCAGCTTTGATGGAAGGCGCATCAAGTGGAGATTTTTCTGCTCAATTGAGTGCCGTTCGAGTTGGGCTGGTGCGCCTTGAAAGTCTTGTTAAAAGGTTCACTAATCGCGGCAAGGCTGCGGAAACTAAGGCAAGTCCAATTGATTTTATGACCGCGATCGAAGAGATAAATAGATACGGTAAACGTATGTCACAGGCCATGGTGAATAAGATTCCAAATGGCAGCTATGAATTTTCAGATGTCATGGATGACGACGGCTTCGGTAATGTAGATGTACCCATAAATGTGAAGTTGCACGTCAGTGATGATCGGGTGGATGTTGATTTCACCGGTACGTCGCCTCAGGTAAAGGGAAACATAAACTGTCCCATATCAGTCGCTGCAGCGGCAGTCTTCTATGTCTTTCGATGTTTGTTACCGGCTGAGGTGCCAAGTTGTGCCGGTACTTTTAAGCCCATCCGAATTTTAGCGCGGAAAGGAACTTTGGTGAATGCGAACAGACCTGCTGCCACTGCGGCAGGTAATGTTGAAACGTCAATGCGCATTGTTGATGTCGTGCTCGGTGCCTTGGCAAAAGCGCTGCCTGATCAGATCCCAGCAGCCTGCCAGGGGACCATGAACAATTTGGCGATGGGCAATCATCAGTCGACCGTGCCATGGGACTACTACGAGACGATTGGCGGTGGATTAGGTGCCTCGGCTGGCAGGCCCGGCCTGTCTGCGGTTCAGGCGCACATGACCAATACGTTAAATACGCCAATCGAAAGTGTAGAAAGTCATTATCCACTTCGGGTGAAGACCTATGCTATTCGAGAAAATTCAGGTGGTGACGGTTTACACAGGGGAGGTGATGGATTGGTGCGAGAGCTGGAGTTTCTGGCAGATGCCGATGTGACATTGCTGACAGAAAGAAGAACGCATCAACCCTGGGGGCTGTTCAACGGTGGTCAGGGTGCTTTGGGCATTAATACACTGGATGGGAAAGTACTCGGCGGCAAAGCCCAGATTAGCGTAAAACGCGGACAACGGCTCAGGATAGAGACACCGGGCGGTGGTGGTGCAGTAGGGCAAAAAAATCTCTAAATCCTGCGTGAATGCCGTTACAATAGTGCCGAACCAGAAATGGCACCCTAAGACTAATTGTGGGCGATCGCCCCGAGACAATACCCATGGATATTATTGAAACAATCAAAGATCAGGTCACCAGCAACCCTATATTGCTCTATATGAAAGGATCACCCGACGCACCCCAGTGCGGTTTTTCTGCTCAGGTTGTGCAGGTGATGATGGCTTGTGGTGAGCGCTTCGCTTACATAGACATACTGTCAAACCCTGAGATTCGCGCTAACTTGCCCCAGTTTTCTGACTGGCCAACCTTTCCTCAATTGTTTGTGGAAGGTGAACTGATTGGTGGCTGTGACATTATCGTGGAAATGCACGAGTCTGGAGAGTTGTTGCCAATTATCAAAGCGGCTTCCCCTCAGGAAGACGACGCGCAGTAAATTCTTCAAATACCGCGTTTTACCCCGAAATTTTCTGATGTTAAAAGCGGGAGCCGGCTTAAGTCGATTCCTGCTTTTTCGTCTTCGCAGCATTCGCTCAATGCTTGACTTGAGAGCGGTCTGTGCCCCGAATAGTGCGTCTCAATTTAACTAACATCTGCCTGCCATCTGGGCAGTTGATGGTCAGTGCCCGTTTAAACGAATATAAATGAGAACGATTTGCATTAAGATGAGCGTTTAAGGTAATATTCGGTCAAATAGGGGATCGGTCCAAACTGACCCAGAAAAATTTGATTAGTGCAGGGCAATATCGTGTTTTTTGTAGGAAATAGTGTTCATCGGGCATTGAAATGTTGGTTGTTAAGTGTGCTGTTGTGCTCGACATCCTCGGTTTTGGCGGCAACGCCTGATATCGAGGAAATTTGGCGCATGGTGCAGATGCAGTCGCAAAAGATAGAGCAGCTCGAGAATCAACTGACAGAAAGCCAGAATCGTTTAGCCGAGGCTCAGCAGCGACTGAATACGGCCACCGATGCACATGCAATCTCGATTGAGAATCAATCCGTTATCGCTGCCACAAGACAGGAGCTCGAGGCGACTATTGAGTCCGTCGAGTTGGCCATGCAGGAAGATAACACGGCTAACCGCAATACGACGCTGGGCGGTTACGGTGAGCTACATTACAACAATTTGGATAAGGGCTCGGCGATTGATTTTCATCGATACGTCCTCTTTCTGAATCATCAATTTGCTGACAATCTGAATTTTTATTCCGAATTAGAGGTGGAACACAGCATCGCTGGTGAAGGAAAGGTTGGCGAAGTAGAGCTTGAACAGGCTTTTGTCCAGTGGGATTACAGTCAGAGTCACAATTTTAAGTTTGGCTTGTTTCTAATCCCCTTGGGTATTCTGAACGAGACACACGAACCTGATACGTTCTACGGTGTCGAGCGTAATACCGTAGAGAAGAACATTATTCCTGCGACTTGGTGGGAAGGTGGGTTTGGCTTTAATGGTGAACTAGCCCCTGGCTGGGGATATGACCTGGCATTTCACTCCGGACTGAATTTAGACGCAGATAATGCAAGCGCAAGCAAACGCAGCAGTATCCGATCCGCGAGGCAAAAAGTGGGTAAAGCGAATGCCGAAAACTTTGCGGCAACAGCCCGTGTGAGTTTTAGCGGGTACCCAGGTTTACGAGTAAGTGCAGCTTTTCAACGGCAATCTGATCTTACTCAAGATGATGATGACAATGTCGGAGTGTCTGGTATTGGCGCCAATCTCTACGAGTTTGATGTCCAGTTCCAGCGGAATATGTTTGCCTTCAGGGCTTTGTATGCGAAATGGGATATTGACTCAGGGATCAATCAGTTGAACGAGGGTGCTGACGAGCAAGTGGGTTGGTATTTAGAACCTTCATTCAAGCTTAACCCCAAGTTAGGTTTCTTCGCGCGTTACGGAAGCTACGATTTGCTTGCCAGTAATTCAGCTTCAGCCTCTGAAAAAAAGCAATTTGATATTGGCCTGAATTATTGGATCCACCCCAGGGTGGTCGTGAAAATGGATTATCAGCAACAGGATAATGAGAACGGCACTGATAATGATGGATTTAACATTGGTATGGGTTACAGTTTCTAGGGTCGACCGTTTATGAAGCATCTATTTTTCTGTCTTATACTCTTGAGTAGCCAGCTTTGTGTGGGCGCAGAGTACATATCAGAACAGGATTTTATTAGCCAAAGCTTCACTAATTCACCCACGATGAAGTCGATATGGTTGAAGGGTGACCGCCAGGAAGTAGCAAAAGAAATGCTGGGACATCGTTACCCGGCACTTCGTCTGAGGTACTGGATGGATGGCACTAAAAGTGCTTGGATAATGAATGAAATAGGTAAAGAAAAGCCGATTACCATTGGCGTCACTATCGAAGGCGATAAGATCGAGCGGGTATCAATTCTTGCTTATAGAGAATCCAGGGGTGGAGAGATAAGGCATCCATTTTTCACTGAACAATTCGTTGGTGCTGGTTTGAAGCCGAATGCCGATCTCGGGAACCCAGTTGATGGTATCGCTGGCGCGACGCTATCGGTGCGCGCAGTCACGAATATTAGCCGTTTTGCATTGTACCTGAGCGAATCCACGGCGAGCGAATTTGCGATCGGCCAGGTCAGTCATTAACGAACGTATGTCCAAATAGTAGATAATGAGATAGGTTTAGTAGTCCACGTTCCTGCAAGTCCATGATATAAATACCGGTGAGACATAAACATTGCCAGAATAGGGTCTCTTAGTCGGAGCCTATGGACAGATTTATCTATGCTTTTTCGTCGTAAGCGCCACCCCAAAAATAGCCAACTGGTGCGGAAAACACACCGAATAACGGGTGTCATCGTTGCCGCTATGTTGCTCATAGTTTCTTTCACCGGGATCATATTAAATCATGCTGAAGATATCGATTTGGACGGCTATGTTCCGGGCTTTCTAGCGGGTATTTATTTTAGCCCCTCAGACCAAGTCAATGGTTACGTCGCGAATGAGCACTATTTTTTCGTGCTTTCCGAAGAATTGTACGTTGATAGTGCTCGGGTCAGGTATTGCGGGAGTGATCTTGGCGGTGTTGCACGCTTCGAGTATGGTTATCAGATCCTCTGTGATGGTTCGATTTTGTGGCTGGACTTGGACCTGAATGTTGTTGACTGGGTGACTGAAGCCGCAGGTTTGCCAAGTCAATTGCAATCGATTGTCAGTTTCAAGGATGATGTTTTGGTATCCGATGGTGACAAGACATATCTCGTCGACATTGAAGTGCCCGCATTCAAAGTTGTCGATGTATCACCACCTAAACCTGGCACTATCCAGATACCAGCGGAAGTTTTGATGGAAGAAAGTGTTAGCTGGCACAAGCTAATACTGGATTTTCACAGTGGTCGCGTTTTTGGCACCGTCGGTAAATATGCGAGTGATCTGCTGGCGCTAGCATTCATTTTAATGGCTATCACCGGCTTGATGATCTGGACTCGCAGAAGCTAATTGTGAAAATGCGTCGTGAAAGGCAGCAATGTATCTGTATTCCGGCTAACCTCCCTTGTATACTGATTTTGGACATCTTGGTGGCATTGACCGCGACAATGGCCAAATATAACGACAGAAACAACAAGCAAGTAGAGAGGAAGATCCCATGGATTTGAAAGGTAGTAACACGGAACAAAACCTGAAAGACGCATTTGCCGGTGAATCACAAGCTAATCGACGGTATTTGTATTTTGCAGCAAAAGCAGATGTTGAGGGCTACAACGATGTATCTGCAGTTTTCCGCTCAACAGCGGAAGGCGAGACCGGCCATGCCCATGGTCACCTGGAATATCTTGAAGCCTGCGGTGATCCTGCAACTGGGCTGCCAATTGGCGGCACTGCAGACAACCTGAAAGCTGCGGTTGCTGGCGAAACTCACGAGTACACGGATATGTACCCCGGTATGGCGAAAACCGCCCGGGATGAGGGTTTTGATGAGATTGCTGACTGGATGGAAACCCTTGCTAAAGCGGAGCGGTCGCATGCCAATCGCTTCCAGAAAGCACTGGATTCGCTAGACAGCTAGTCTGCAATTCCTTGTAAAGAAATAGGAAAACCGCGTTGCTACTGGACATTCAGTCCACGCATCGCGGTTTTTTTATGCTAGATAGTTTAGGCCGCCTAAATCTTCCCAGCGATTAACAATCTGACAAAATATTTGTGCCGTTTTGTCGCAATCGTAAATGGCTGAATGCGCCTGATTGGCATCAAATGAAATGCCAGCAACCCCACATGCCCGTGCCAATACCGTTTGTCCGAAGGCGAGACCACAGAGCGTCGCCGTGTCAAAGGTTGAGAATGGGTGAAATGGGTCGCGTTTGATGTTGCAGCGTTCGGCAGCCGCTTTAAGAAACCCATGATCAAACGACGCATTATGGGCGACCATAATGGCCCTTTGACAGCCAGTGTCCCGGATTCGCTGGCGCACGGCCCGAAAAATTTCGCTGAGGGCTTCTTCTTCCGGCACCGCGTTTCTTAGTGGGTTGTCAGGATCAATACCCGTAAATTCCAGTGACGCTGCCTCGATGTTTGCGCCGGGAAAGGGGTCAACGTTAAAGAAGTGTTTTTCGAATGGCACGAGGCGGCCCTTGTCGTCCATATCCAGAATCACCGCGGCAAACTCGAGCAGGGCATCTGTTGCGGCGTTAAATCCGCCGGTTTCAAGATCCACTACAACAGGAAGATATCCCCGGAAACGGTCGGCGATGGGTTCTTTTGCATTGCTCAAAATTTTTCTCCAATCAAGCTATTGCTAGCGGCAACACGCCAGTTCACCGTGGTGCCTGCGCGTAGTGGTATCAGTTGATCATTACCAAAAGGTTGGGTTTGCGGAACTTCCCAAGGTTCTTCGATTAAGGTGATCGTGTCCTTGTTTCTGGCCAGTCCATAAAAGTCTGCACCGTGGAAGCTGGCAAAACCCTCGAGTTTGTCCAGTGCATTTTCCTGAGCAAATGCCTCTGCATAAAGTTCGATGGCAGCATGTGCGCTATAGCAACCGGCAGCACATCCACAGGCATTTTCTTTAGCCGTTTTTGGATGCGGCGCTGAGTCTGTGCCCAAGAAAAACTTGTTGCTGCCTGATGTCGCCGCGTTGATTAGCGCCTGTTGGTGAGTGTTGCGCTTCAACACAGGCAGGCAATAATAGATCGGTCTTATGCCACCGCTCAGGAGATCATTTCGGTTGTACATGAGATGATGAACAGTGATGGTCGCCGCGACATTCGGGCTGGCACTGTTAACAAAGTCGACAGCATCCGACGTTGTGATGTGTTCCAGTATGACTTTCAGCTCCGGGAACTTCTCGCAGATAGGAGAGAGTTGCTGCTCAATAAAAAGCGCCTCTCGATCGAAGATATCTGTGGCGGGGTCCGTCACCTCACCATGAATAGACAAAGGCATTCCCTGATCCTGCATGGCTTCGAATAATGGGTAGAGAGACTCAATTTGATCGACGCCTGCAGCCGAATTGGTGGTTGCTCCGGCAGGGTACAACTTAAAAGCATGTACGATGCCTGATTTGCATGCTGCGCTTACCGTCGTGGCATTGGTTTCCGGTGTAATGTATAGGGTCATCAGCGGCTCAAAACTGTCTTGTCCCTCTTCGTTGAAAGGACCGGGACGTGCGCACGCAAGTATCCGTTGTCGATACGCCTTTGCTGCCTCAGCATCGGTCACAGGTGGAACCAGATTTGGCATGACAATCAGCCGGCCAAAATATCGACTGGCGTCTGCGACGCAGGCCGGGAGATAATCTTCATCACGAAGGTGGATGTGCCAGTCGTCTGGGCGAGTAATTGTGAGTTGCCGTGCCGGAGATGATGATTCAGCCATGGGTGGTTATTAATAGCCTTCTGCTTTGAGTGGATGAACAACGAATACTGTTTTGGAAACGGTTTGAGAAAACAAAGTTTTTTCGTGTTTGCTGTTGGATGCGATCATATCATGTTCAAATTAAGACGTGTTGCTCCATCAGCCGGGCATGTAAGAAAAGCGAAGCGAAGAGAGCTGCAGGGAATAACCGTCAGATTGGAGAAATATCACTGAATGAAAAGATTTGAAGCCATCGTTTTTGATATGGACGGACTACTTCTTGATAGTGAGCGAATTGTGCTGGATGCTTTTCTGCTTGTTTGCGAACACTTTGAGCTAGGCGACAGAACAGAGTTGCTCAAACAATGTATCGGCACCAACAGGGACTATACCCGTGCCAGAATGACCGAAGCGTTTGGTTCGGGTGTCGATTTCAACGAATTTCAAAATATGTGGACGTTAAAACATGAGGAGATTGTTGGCGACGACGCGATGCCCCTGATGGATGGCGCCAGGGAACTGCTAGATCTGATTCAGCAGCTGGATATACCTCGGGCGGTTGCAACGTCGACGAGGTCTGCCCAAGCGCTGGACCGACTGGAAAAGGCGGATTTGCTTCACTATTTCGAATTCGTTGTTGGTGGTGATCAGGTCACAAACAGTAAACCAGATCCCGAAATTTACCTCGCCGCAACGCAGAAGCTGGGTTGTAACCCGACCAGTTGTTTGGCATTCGAGGATTCAGAAAATGGGGTTAGGGCGGCACTCGGCGCTGGTCTTCGGGTGATACAAGTGCCAGATTTGGTTGCACCTTCCGCCAATGTGCGCGCATTAGGACATACCATTCTGGCAAGTTTGCGGGATGTGCCGGGCTATAATTTCGATTGAGGGAAAGACTTAAATTCCGTTGTTCCGTCTCTCGCGATTTGTGGAACAAGGTCTACCTCCCAGGTCAGGTATTGCTGCATCGCGCTCTCTAGGCTCTTGTCTTTGTCGTTAAAATCATAGGGTTTGTACCAAACGTCTGTTGTCTCATCAGCCATCTGGGTGAAACCATGTTCAAGGGACTCGCCAAGCGCAGTCCATGCTGCGGTGCCACCCTCGAGCACCTTGACCTTCAAGCCGCCCTCCGTGGCGTCCTCAAAAGCGAGTTCGGCAAGCTGGCCATCGGGAGAAGTCAAAACGACTAGCTCGCTTTCGTTTGCAAAACTCAGGTTTTCTGGCATGTGAGATCGCACAGTGAACCAGGCGCCGGGAATATGCCCCTGATCGCGATATTGCAAGCTGGTTGCCAGATCGGCGACATGAACCTTTTCGGAGCCCTCTAATGCGTCTCTTAATTTTTCGGCACTGATGTATTCAATGGGTTGCTGATTTAAGTTGCTGATTTGTTGTTGCTGAGAGCCAGACTCGGTGAACAGCGCTGAAATACCGTAAAGCACGTGAACATCGTGCCAGCCCATTTGAATCAACCATGAAGCACTCATGCTGGCCCTGACACCCGTATCATCAATTAACACCAATCTTGCTCGCCGAACGCCGACGTAGAGATCGGTTGCCTGAACCAGTTGGCCTCCTGGTGAGGATTTTGAACCGGGCAGGTGAGCCTGTTGGAACTCGGCAGGATCACGCACATCGAGGAGATAGGTCGTTCTTGTTGGGTCCTTCAGCCACGTACTTACCTGAGCATGATCTGTGACCGGGACTTCAAACCTGTCTCGGACCATGGCTGCGCGCATTTCGGCAACCACGAGGGCATCTGGTGACACCTCATTGAAGTTTCTGCGCTGGCCTCTCTCCAGCTCGAAACCCGCTAAATGCCAACCCATGGTGCCATTCTCAAGCGCAACCACCGGATTAGGGACGCCGGCATTGATCAACGACTGCGCACCGATAATACTTCGGGTTCGGCCGGCACAATTGACCACAACGGTGGTCTCTGGGTTTGGTGCGAGGTCGTGTATTCTGTACGCCAACTCGGCGCCTGGCACATCAATACCGTTGGGTATGTTCATATTGTGGTATTCATTGAAGGGGCGGCTATCAAGCACAATAATGTCTTCCCCATTCGCTGTTTTTGTTGCCAGGTCTGCCGCGGAGATGTGGGGGGTTCCGGCATTTGCTTCGACAAATTCCCCAAATGCTTTGCTTGGTACGTGTACGCCAGAAAATAACTCGTAGCCGGCGTTCTGCCAGGCTTCAATGCCTCCTTCTAACTGTCCCAGATTCGTGTAACCAAGGGCAGCGAGTCTTCTCAACCCTTTTTCACTGCGTTTGGTGTCCAAAGCATTGGTGCAGACGATAAGCGGTACTGATTTCCGCGGGACGATCTTCTCGATGATTATTTCGAGCCGGCTGAGCGGGCAATTTGCGGCGAATAACAAATGGCTCTGGGAAAAAACGCCGCCCTCTCTTAGATCAATGAGCGCCAACTCATCCGGTCCTGTGATCAGATTTCTTAGCTGCTCAGCGGTGAAAGATTTTGCTGCCACATTTTTCACAGTGTTTTCCTCTTATTGATGCGCGCTTTTGAGTTAGTTGTGACGCGTTCAGCCGATGTCCCTGACTGTGCCTTCGACCAGAGCGATATGGCTACCGAGCATGTCTTTTGTTGGCGCTTTCAGTGTTTAAGTTAGCATGTCGCCGGCGCGAGCTGAAGTCGGAGCCAGAATGATTATACCGATTAGTTTTTTGTGCCACGGCGTAAGACTTAGCTGGAATGAGTCGCGAGACGCTGCGTTGGTCGTGATCAAGTGCGGCCAAAAGGCCGATTCAGGGATCATGCTGTGATCGAAAAAGCTTAGCATGTGGCGGTTCATTCAGATCAGCCGCTAGCCAAGGGCAGCTTAGCGATGTCAGAAAAACCTGATTAACCGGGTCTCGACTTCGCCCGGTTAGTGGTACCATACGCGTTTTTCGAATGGGAGCCTTCCGATGGCTGAGATCAACAAGATTGTTTTGTCCTACTCTGGCGGACTTGATACCACGGCAATACTCAAATGGTTGCAACAGAAGTTCGACTGCGAAGTCGTGACATTCACTGCGGACCTCGGCGACGGAGATGATTACTCTCCTGTGCGCGAGAAGGCGCTGAAGTCTGGGGCCACTGAAGCCTTTGTTGATGACGTTCGAGAAGAGTTTGTGAGAGATTATGTGTTTCCGATGTTTCGTTGCAACACGATTTACGAGGGAGAATATCTGCTTGGTACTTCTATCGCGCGCCCTCTGATCGCCAAGCGCCTTGTGGAAATTGCAGCCGAAACGGGCGCTGATGCAATCTCTCACGGGGCAACAGGTAAGGGAAATGATCAGGTTCGGTTTGAACTTGGCGCTTACGCCTTGAAACCTGACATCAAAGTGATTGCGCCTTGGCGTGAGTGGGATCTGACTTCGAGAGAATCGCTGATGCAGTTTTGTGAGAAGCATCAGATCGAAGTCGATAGAAAGCATGAGGGTGAACGTTCGCCTTATTCTATGGATGCCAACTTGCTCCATATCTCCTACGAAGGGGGCATTCTTGAAGATCCAAATGCAGAGCCTGAGGAAGCAATGTGGTTGTGGTCTGTTTCTCCTGAAGCAGCGCCTGATCAAGCGACCTATATCGATTTAACCTATCAAGACGGCGATGTGGTTGCGATTGATGGCAAGGCGATGACACCCGCGGAGGTGCTGACTGACCTGAACAAGCTAGGTGGGGCGAACGGAATCGGCCGGACAGATATTGTCGAAAATCGCTATGTAGGCATGAAAGCGCGGGGCTGCTATGAAACCCCAGGGGGTACGATTTTACTCAAGGGACACCGAGCCATGGAATCAATTACCATGGACCGTGAGCTAGGACATTTGAAAGATGAGCTTATGCCGCGCTATGCGCAACTTATCTACAACGGTTACTGGTGGTCGCCGGAACGCTTGGCGTTACAGGCGCTGATTGACCAGTCTCAACGGTACGTTAACGGTGTCGTCAGATTGAAACTTTATAAAGGTAATGTTGTTGTTGTGGGTCGAGAGTCCGCGAGTGATTCTTTGTACGATGGACGTATTGTCACCTTCGAAGATGATGCAGGCGCCTACGACCAGCAAGATGCTGCAGGATTTATCCGGCTAAATGCACTAAGGCTCAAGGTCGCTAGCACGAAAGGGCGAAAGTTGGTCTAAATCAAGCGTCTACCGATAGTCAAAGGCTGCTTCCGCGAGCGTTATGTTTCGTCGAGGTCGGCCTTTTTCTTTTTATATTCGCATAACTCATAGATCACGCAGGCACCACACTTCGGGTTCCTTGCCGTGCAGATGTAGCGTCCGTGTAATATCAGCCAATGATGCGCATCAATCATAAACTCGTCCGGAATCACCTTTAACAATTTCTTTTCCACATCAACCACGTTCTTGCCCGGGGCAAAGTTGATCCTGTTTGATAATCTGAATATGTGTGTGTCTACCGCCATCGTCGGTTGACCAAATGCTGTGTTCAAAATGACATTTGCCGTTTTTCTGCCGACGCCCGGAAGGGCTTCGAGATCTTTGCGATTATCCGGTACAACGGAATCATGCGCTTCTACCAATATTCGACAGGTTTTGATGACATTCGCTGCCTTGGTATTAAACAGACCTATTGTCTTGATGAAGTTTTTCACGCCCGCTTCCCCAAGCGCTAACATTTCTGCGGGGGTGTTTGCTGCTTCATATAACCCTTTCGTTGCCTTGTTTACGCTCACGTCGGTTGCCTGTGCGGACAGCAAAACAGAAATTAGCAGTTCGAAGGTTGATGAGTAGGCGAGTTCTGTTGTTGGCGTTGGATTTTCATCTCGAAGCTTTGCCAAAATTTGATAACGCTTGTCTTTATTCATGTTGCATTAGCCAGTTTTTAGCCGCCAAAAGGCATCCAAAGGTGAGAAAAGCACCGGGTGGTAATATCACCAGCAGTAACCCATCGAAGTTAAAGCGTATCACCAGGTCTGCATCGGTGATACCAAATATCTGAGGATCAAAGACGAGCGCCAGACCTTGAAACAAGGTGCCTTGTCCCAGTATTTCCCTGATGCCACTCAACAGCATGATGACAAGGAGAAAACCTGTGCCCATCATAAATCCGTCGACAACGCTTGCCCTGATTGGATTGCGACTGGCAAAACTTTCCGCGCGAGCAAGAACAGTACAATTTGTGACAATTAATGCGACGAACAGCCCAATCCGTTGATGAATCTCAAACAACCAGTGCTGCAGCGCAAGGTCGGCGCAGGTGACAAAGGTCGCGATAACCATAATCTGTAATGGCAATCTAATTCGCTCGTCTAAAAAGTCTTTGACGAGACTGATCAGCAGGTTAGAAGCTGTCAGCACAAATAAAGTGACGATACCAAGGATGGTGCCATTCACCAGCGTCGTCGAAACGGCCAGCAGTGGGCAAAGCCCTAACAATTGTACAAGCGCGGGATTTTTAAGCCAGAGACCGTCGGCGGCAAGCCCGCGGTAATCAGTACTCATTATTTTCACCCGTGTTTAACGTTTCCGTGGTTGGGTCGATTAATTGTTCTGTTGAACCGGCCCAGATGGAGGATCGGCTTTCGAAATGAACTAACCCCGTTTCTACGCCTTCAATGACCGCAGCTGGTGTGATTGTCGCGCCGCTAAATTGATCAAATACACCGCCGTTTTTTTTGACGGCCCAATCTCCTTCCTGCAGGTTTTCAAGACTCTTGCCTGCAAACGTGTGTATCCAGTCTGAAACACTTGTCTCAATTTTATCGCCTAGCCCCGGTGTTTCCTTGTGCGAGATGACGCGGACGCCGAGTATTTCGCCCTCGGTGTTAACCCCAAGCCAGAATGAAATATTTCCGTTATAACCTTTGCTGGTTGATTGTCTAAAGACAACGCCGGTTATTTCCCCCCCGGATCTAAGTTGATAGACGTCGGCCTCGATTTCAAGCAATTCAGTCTGCGGGTCGTTCGCAATTTCAAGGAGTTGTTTTTGCGCAAATCGGATTTGATTCTCCAGAATCCTGTCGCGAGATAAAAGGTTGCTCATGGACACTAATAGCCCACAGAAGGCAGCAAGGACAATAAAAGTGATTAATGGCTTTTTATGACTACTCACTTTTACCTCTCCCAGTTAGTGAAGACAATGCTGGTGGCGCCAGTCTAAGTCGGTCTATCAGTGGTGCTGCTGCGTTCATGAGCAAAATAGCAAAAGCAATGCCCTCGGGGTAAGCGCCTGCGGTTCGTATAATAAATGTGATGATGCCAACGCCTGCGCCGAAGATGATCTGTCCAGCGGTCCCGCTAGGAGATGAAACCGGGTCAGTCACGATAAAGAATGCAGCGAACATTGTGCTGCATGAGAACAGGTGTAATAAAGGTGAACCTAGGCTGTCCGAGCTACCGCTGTCATAGAAAAATATGGACAGTAGCGTGAGTGTCAAAAGCAGTGAAGCCGGCGCATGATATTGAATGACTCTATTTTTTAACAGATACAAACCGCCCAACAGGAAAGCAACGCTAATCCACCCCCACCCAACACCGGCGAGGCTGTTAAAACCATATTTCGGTAACCACACTTCGTCAATGGTCTGACTACCCCGGAATTTGACAATATCCAGCGGTGTTGCAGCGGTAATGCCATCAGGCACTGCCAGTAATCCCAATTTGATTTGTATCAGAACGGCGATATCAGGGCCGGTGCTATCGATGACTGGCCACTGCGACATCGCCAGCGGAAAAGAAAGTATTAAGAGGGCAAAACCAACCATCGCTGGATTAAAGACATTATGTCCAAGTCCGCCATAAATGTGTTTGCCGAAAATGATCGCAAAAAGCACACCTGCAGCGACCAGCCATATCGAAAGGTAAGGTGGTAAGCAAACAGCGATCAGTGACGCAGTGACAATTGCGCTACCGTCTGTTAACCGAGACTTGATGGATGCACCTGAATATTGACCGGAAGTCGAAGGATCACGCAGGGATAGCAAAATAAACTCAGCGATTAACGCCACGATAATGGCAACAAAAAGATTGATGAGAACCCCGAGGCCAAGGAACCAGGTCAGCGTTATAATGCCGGGCAGTAGCGCCAGCAAAACTTGAATCATCAGATTTTGGGTCGTGTTTTTCATTTACCTGACCTCATTTCCGCCGCGTCTTTATGTTGTTTTGTCAAAGATTGAAGAATGGCGCTGCGATCAGATTTGCTAGGACGAGACCTGAGGTTTTTCGTTCGCGTTAATTCCCTGGTCTGGTGTTTTTGATGTCGTCTCTTAAGACGTTCGGCTTCAGCAAATTCAGTTTTCCTTTGCCTACTTAATGCCTTTGCATCGGTAAATATTTGCGTGAGAGGCAATTGGCTTGGACAAACCTTGTCGCAAAGCTGACATTCGATGCAGTCATTCAGCCCTATCGCTTCCAGACGGTCGATAGACTTTCTTTCCCAATACAAAGCTTGAGGGGCAAGATCGCGCGGGCATCTTAATTCGCAAAGATCACACCCAATACACTCGGTTGTTGACGCGTCCTGTTTGAATGATTCTTCCGCTAGCATTACTGTGCCTACGATGTCCTGAGCGCTCGCTTCTGTTACTTGGATCATGTCAATACAATCGACAGGACAGGGTTCAAGGCAGAGGTCGCAACCAGTGCAGTGCTGTTCAATGACGGAGTGTAATCGTTGTGGTGCGCCGATGATTGCATCTACCGGACACGCGGGCAGACAGAGTGTACAACCAATGCATTCGGACTCCCGTATGCGAGCAATAGTTGCCGCTTCGTGTTGCGTATCATTTTCTAACGGCAGCGTTTCACGACCCAGTAGGTTCGCTAGCGCCTTGACGGTGTCCTGACCACCGGGAGGGCAGAGGTTAATTGCTTCGCCAGTGACGATTGCCTCGGCGTAAGGAAGGCACCCGGGGAAGCCACATTGCGCACATTGCGTTTGG
>ENA-ORDA01000234-ORDA01000234.1-marine-metagenome-genome-assembly--contig:-NODE-234-length-58249-cov-5.187788_pt1 | contig 58249 bp, 50 predicted proteins | sample MGYA00237778_ERZ508506 | MGnify/ENA primary metagenome ERZ508506 (study PRJEB26177, sample SAMN06267891) | marine metagenome | isolation source: Monterey Bay, California, USA | place: Pacific...
ATGGTGTTGAGAAGGCAGTAGCGCTGCTAGGATCTATCCGCACTGGCATTGATAATATGTAATTGTGTCCACTACTGGTGGCTAGCGAAGGGTTATAATATTAAAGCTTAGCTGATCGGAGTCCGATATGAGTTGGATTGACAAAATTCTGCCTTCCGGCGTTCGCAAGGACGAGGCAGAACAAAGACGCGTCAACGTGCCAGAGGGGCTCTGGAAAAAGTGCATCAAGTGCGACGCAGTGCTTTATTGGCCAGACTTAGACCGCAACCTAGAGGTCTGCCCCAAGTGTGACCACCATATGCGGGTGGGCGCTAGGAGGAGGCTGGATATCTTTCTAGATGAAGACGGTCGTCAAGAGCTGTTTTCTGATATTGAACCCATCGATAGACTTAAATTCAAAGACAAAAGGAAATATCGTGACCGCTTGACCGCTGCTCAAAAAAGCACCGGAGAACGCGACGCGCTGATTGCTATGCAAGGGCGGTTGCACGGTTTGGATCTTGTCACTGTTGCCTTTGAGTTTAACTTTCACGGCGGATCCATGGGATACGCCGTTGGCGAGAAATTTACGCGGTCTGCAACTCATGCGTTGAATAACGGCTTGCCTTTGGTGTGCTTCGCGGCCTCCGGTGGAGCTAGAATGCAAGAAGCGCTTATCTCCCTCATGCAAATGGCTAAGACCTCTGCAGTGCTCGAGCGCCTCAAGCTCAGTGGGCTGCCGTTTATTTCGGTGATGACAGATCCGATTTATGGTGGTGTTTCAGCGTCTCTTGCGCTTTTAGGTGATGTTAATGTCGCTGAGCCTGATGCCCGAGCCGGTTTTGCTGGTCCCAATATTATTGAGCAAACCATTCGTCAAAAACTGCCCAAAGGTTTCCAGCGCAGTGAGTTTTTGCTTGAGCACGGTGCGATCGATATGATCGTGCACCGCGCCGATATGCGCGACACCTTAGGTCGTATCCTTTCTAAGCTGGCAGGTCAGGAGGGCAGTCAAGAGGATATGGCGGTTCCTTATTCTGAACCTGTCGAGTAACTTCCATGGCACTGGCTGGCGCCGAAACACTGGATGCCTGGCTGACTCATCTCGAAACACTGCATCCGCAGAAAATCGATCTTGAGTTAACCCGAGTCAAAACGGTGGCACACCAGCTGGGGCTCTTGCCTGCGGGATGCCCTACGGTCACTGTCGCGGGTACTAACGGAAAGGGAAGTTGCGTCAGTGCACTTTCGGCGCTTCTCCGTCAAAAGGGGCTCTCCGTCGGCTGCTACACCTCCCCCCACCTGCTGACCTTTAATGAACGAATTACCATTAATGGCATTCCAGCAAGCGACGCTGAAATCATGGGGGCATTTGCGCTGATTGAAGAGCGCAGGGCAGCCATTTCTCTCAGCTATTTTGAGTTTGCAACGTTGGCGGCCTTACTTTTGTTTCGAGAAAAGGGCGTTGCGGTTCAGATATTGGAGGTTGGGCTAGGAGGGCGGCTCGACGCAGTTAATATGATTGACGCTGATGCCTGCGTTATCACGAGTATTGGCATTGACCATACGGAATGGCTTGGGGATACGCGAGACCTCATTGCGATTGAAAAGGCTGGGGTGGCTCGTTTTGGGAAGCCTGCAGTTGTCGCCGAGAGTGATTTGCCATCAACACTACTCCCCACCCTGGAAGCGCTGGGTGCTAATGTAGCGGCGTTGGATCGTGACTGGCTGATCTCCGAGCAAATGTTGACCTTGCCTGATGGCACTCAACGGCTCCTGCCTGCTGTGCCAGCTTTGCAAACCAGTAACCTTGCTGCGGCTGTTGTCGTAGCGACGAAATTAAATCTCACTCTTGACCAAGACTGTATTGATAAAGCCTTTATGGCCTTGTCTATTACCGGACGTCAACAACAGCTCGTGGCAATGGATCGGCTTTGGTGGCTAGACGTAGCTCATAATTGTGAGTCCGTCGGGCGATTGGCGGTTGCTCTAGCCGAAAAATCTGATGGCGCACAGACCCATGCTATTTTTGGTGCCATGGCGGATAAACCCCTGCGTGCTATGATCGAGCTCATCTCAGAGGGTATCTCAAGCTGGCATCTTCCCGCTCATGAAGGCATTGCACGGGCGGCAAATCCTGCAGATTTGGCACAGCTGATTAAAAGGATCTCACCGAAGGTAGCGGTGCAGTGTTATCCTACGCCTGAGTCGGCCTTTAATGGTATCGAGAACGTTTCTAAGCCCGGAGATCGCATTGTGGTATTCGGATCATTTGTGACAGTTGGTGCACAGTTAGCCTGCTTACAGCAGCTGGCTACTACCGGTCAGGAGACCTTCGACTGAATGAACCCCATTCTTCGTCAGCGCTTCGTTGGTGCTTTGGTCCTAATAGCCCTGTGTGTGGTTTTCTGGCCCATTGTTTTCGTTGAGCCTGTCGAACAGCAGCCCATTGAGTTGCGGCCGACCCCAGAACGCCCCCGTGTTGATACCTCACCCATCGCAAAACCTGAGTCTCCCGAAGCCAAAGTTCGTGACGTTGTAAAGCCCCCAGAAGTTGATCGTGAGTCTCAAATGCGAGCAGATGAAATGACTCGTTTGGAGGACGGTGACGTTGCTCCTAACCTTTCCGAACTAAGCGCCGTAGATTCAGTAGAGCAGCTTGAGCTTCGTGAGGAAGCGCCAGTTATCCCTGCACTTGATGCATCTGGATATCCTCAGGCTTGGGTGCTGCAGGTCGCGACAGTCAGCTCAGAACTTCGAGCAGGGGCTTTGGTTGAGCAACTCATTGATAAGGGCTATCCGGCCTTTCAGGTGAGGGTGGCTAGTGGAGCATCAGCGCAGTGGCGTATTCAGATTGGTCCGAAGTTTGAAAAAAAGAGCTTTGCATCTATAAAGTTAGAGGTTGACCGCGTGCTGAAGGTGGAATCCATGATCGTGAGGTATCAGCAACCCTTATGAATGAAATTGAACAGCAACTTAATGGCGCGACTTCTGGTTTCAACGGTTTTGACTGGTTTATTGTACTGGTTTTATTTATTTCCCTTTTGGTGGGTTTATATCGCGGCTTCGGTCGTGAAATCCTTTCCTTAGCTGGGTGGTTATGTGCGTTTATCGGGGCCAATCTGCTGGCGCAATCACTCGCGAATTCCCTGACCGTAATGACGGACAGTGAGACGTTACGTTATCTGATGGGCTGGGCGCTGATCTTTGTGGGTGTGCTGGCCATTTTTAGCGTGTTGGGACGTCTAATGGCGCGGCAGATGCGTCAACCGGGCTTCAATCTAGGAAATCGTATTCTCGGCGGCGTATTTGGATTGTTAAGGGGCGTCGTGTTTGTAATCGTCGCGACCTTTGTACTGCGCTCAGTGGTCCCTAACTCAGAACAAGACCTGGTCAATCGCTCCGCACTCATGCCGACCATTGATGAGATTTCAACTGAGCTAGGTGGGCATACCGCTGAGCTTTTAAAAGCTGAACCTGTTGAGCAGATCGAGGAAACCCTTGAATCTGCTGAAATGATCTGATGTCGGAGACATATCCATGTGTGGATTGGTAGGTATCGTCGGCGGTAACGACGTCGCGGCGGAAATCTATGATGCCCTAACGATGCTTCAACACCGAGGTCAGGATGCGGCTGGCATCATGACCTGCTACCAGGGGAAGTTTCTCCAGCGTAAAGGGGAGGGACTCGTTAAGGATGTGTTTCGTACACAGCACATGTCGCGTCTTCTGGGCGCCTTCGGTATTGGACATGTTCGCTACCCGACACAAGGTAGTTCGGGGACGGCGCTTGCCCAGCCGTTTTATGTGAACTCGCCTCATGGGATCGCACTCGCACACAATGGCAATCTCACCAATGCGGCCCAGTTGAGCGCGGAGATTTTTGAAAGTGACCGGCGGCATCTCAATACTGATTCCGACTCAGAGGTGCTGCTTAATGTCTTCGCCCACGAAATACAGCGACTGGGTAAGTTATTCCCCGATGCCGACGATATTTTCGCCGCGATTTCGGCCATGCATGAGCGTTGTGAGGGCGGCTACGCAGCGGTTGCAATGATTGCTAATCTTGGCATCGTTGCCTTCCGCGACCCCTTCGGAATTCGCCCATTAGTTATCGGTGTTCGAGAATGCGAGGGCCAAGAGCCGGAGTACATGGTGGCTTCAGAAAGCGTCGCGTTAGATGTTCTGGGGTTTCGACTTGTGGGCGACGTTGCCCCTGGCGAGGGCATCTTTATTTCCGCATCAGGAACCTTAATTCGCAGACAATGCTCAGAAGTTAGCAAGTTGATGCCCTGTATTTTTGAGCATGTTTATTTTGCACGACCTGATTCATTAATCGATGGTGTTTCTGTGTATAAAACGCGAATGCGGCAGGGGGAGCGATTAGCCCGTAAAGTCCTTAGGTTGCGCCCTGACCATGACATAGATGTTGTGATTCCAATACCTGATACAAGTCGGGTTGCTGGACAATCCCTCGCCCATGAGCTTGGCGTAAAGTTTCGTGAGGGGTTTATGAAGAATCGCTACATCGGTCGAACTTTTATTATGCCGGGTCAAAGTCAGCGAAAAAAATCAGTGCGACAAAAACTGAATCCTGTGCCCTTAGAGTTTGAGGGAAAGAATGTCATGTTGGTTGATGACTCCATCGTTCGTGGCACAACCTGTAGCCAAATTATACAAATGGCCCGGGACGCCGGCGCAAAAAACGTATATTTTGCGTCAGCAGCGCCAGCCATTAGATTTCCTAATGTTTACGGTATCGATATGCCCGCGGCTAGCGAACTTATCGCTCACAATCGTACCGAGGCTGAAATTGCTGAATTGATCGGAGCCGACTGGTTGGTTTATCAGGATTTAGAGGACTTGCTGGCCTGTTCTCACGAGGGGAACGAAGCTATTGAAGACTTTGAATGCTCGGTATTCGATGGCTGCTACAAAGCCGGTACGATTGATGAGCATTATCTCAATACGATTGAGGCTGCGCGCTCTGAGGGCTCTGAGATGCGAATCGCGGCTTCTCAGGACGGCGCGGTCGTGGGTTTACATAATGATGTCTGAAGCAAGCGCCGAGCGTAACGTGGTTATAGGCGCAGCAGCGCGGTGACCCCAGACGACGAAAATGCCTTGCCCGATTTCCTGCGGGATGCTCATGCGGAGACATTGGGTATTCGAGCGGGTATCGCGCGCAGCGGCGAGGGCGAACATGGCGAGCCCATCTTCACCACATCAAGCTATGTTTTTGATAGCGCAGCGGATGCAGCAGCCCGATTCAGTGGTGCGTCTAGCGGCAACGTTTATTCCCGCTACACCAACCCAACGGTTCGTGTATTTGAAGAACGGCTAGCGGCTCTGGAAAATGCGGAATCTGCAGTGGGAACTGCATCAGGCATGTCTGCTATTTTAGCAACCTGCATGGCATTTCTTAGGCACGGTGATCACGTTGTCTGTTCGCGAGATGTTTTCGGCAGCACCGTGGGGCTGTTTGATAAGTACCTACCGCGTATGGGGGTCTCGGTATCTTTTGTGCCTCTAGGAGACCTCGCAGCATGGCGTGCCGCAGCAACTGCCAAGACTCGGCTGTTTTACTGTGAAACACCTTCAAATCCTATTTGCGAGGTTGCCGATATTGCTGCTCTGGCGGAGATCGCTAAAGCCTCCGAGGCTCGTCTGGTCGTTGACAATTGTTTTTGTACACCGGCATTGCAAAAGCCTCTTGAGCTCGGTGCAGATATTGTTATCCATTCTGCGACGAAGTATCTCGATGGTCAGGGGCGCATGTTGGGTGGTGCGGCTGTAGGGTCAGCTGAGGATATGGCAGAGGTCACTAATTTTATTCGCACCTGTGGCCCCTCGATGAGTCCGTTTAATGCCTGGGTTTTTTTAAAGGGCCTTGAGACCCTGAGTCTTCGTATGCGCGCGCACTGCGAGAACGCTAATAAGCTCGCACACTGGTTGCAGCAACGATCAGACGTATCTCGGGTTCACTATGCTGGACTACCGGAACATCCGGGGCACGAATTGGCGAGTCGTCAGCAAAGTGGGTTTGGTGGCGTGCTGTCTTTTGAGGTGCCTGGTGGGCAGGAAGCGGCTTGGCGTTTTATCGATGCAACGAGGCTGATGTCACTCACGGCAAATCTAGGTGACGTTAAGACCACCATCGTACATCCTGCTACGACGACTCACGGGCGGCTCGCAGCAGAGCAACGCGATGCCGCGGGTATTGTGCCGGGGCTGATACGGATTGCTGTTGGGCTTGAGCATATCGAAGACCTGCAAGTCGATTGCCAGCGCGGGTTTGACGCGCTTCGCGTCTAGCTATTGCCATGTCAGTAGCCACCTTGCCAGACCTAATTGACCGCGCAGTATCTGCTATTGGCGAGGTGTTGTTTGGTAAAGAGCAGGCGGTGCGGCAGGCACTATGCTGTTTGTTAACATCAGGGCATTTACTCCTTGAAGACCTTCCCGGTATGGGCAAGACAACCTTAGCTCATGCACTGGCCGACGTTTTGGGGCTTAGTTATGCCCGGGTACAGTTTACCTCTGATCTATTGCCTTCGGATATTTTGGGGGTCTCAGTTTTCAATCGCGAGACGGAGACGTTTCAGTTTCGTTCCGGCCCAATATTTAACCAACTGCTCTTAGCTGATGAGATAAATAGGGCGACACCCCGCACCCAGAGTGCTTTGCTGGAGGCTATGGCTGAACGGCAGGTGAGTATCGATGGTGCTCCTCGTGGGTTGCCCGACCCTTTTTTTGTTATCGCCACTCAAAATCCGGCGCATCAGTCTGGCACTTACGTGCTCCCTGAATCTCAGCTTGATCGTTTTCTCATGCGACTTTCATTGGGCTACCCTAATTTTGAAGCTGAGCGAGCGCTGTTACAGCGCGGTCATGACCTTAGCAAATCTGCGGTCGATCCGTGCATTTCTCCCGAGCAACTCATGGAAATGAGAGCGGTAATCAGTCGGACGACATTATCCGATAGCTTGTTGGGCTACATCCAACGTTTGACGGCTTTTACGCGCGAAGCCCCAGAGTTTTCAGTCGGGTTGTCTCCCCGTGGTGCCTTGGCCCTGGTTGGTGCAGCTAAAACCTGGGCGCAGATGGAGGGGCGAAATTATGTAGCTCCAGATGATGTTCAGGCTGTGCTGGCTCCCGTCATTGCCCATCGATTGATCCCTAGCGCAGATTATGCGGGGGATGGGAACGCGTTGGTGGCGCTATTGCGTAGCCAAGTCGATGTTATCCCGGGCTAACGTCACAGAGCGCCTAAAGAATTTTTTGTTCCAACGCTATCGCCGTTGGCTGGGGCGACGGCTACCTGCCGCCCGAACTATCAAGCTTGAACAACGCAGGCTTTTTATTTTCCCGTCGCGGCAGGGCTTTTTGTTCGCTTTAACGCTTCTGCTTATGTTGTTAACTGCGATTAACTACCAAAACAATCTTGCGTATGGCTTAACTTTTTGGCTCGCCATGTTGTTTATTATCGCCGTTCACTTCACCCACGCTAATTTACTCAACATGACGATCACCAGCCTTCGGGCAGAATCCGTGTATCCGGGTCAGCAGGCGGAATTTGTGTTTCGAATAACTTGCTGTAGTCCGCGCCGAGGACATCACGCCGTTAAGCTGGTTTGGCCGTGTAGTGAGGTTATGGTGGATGTTCCTGCGGGTGGTGAGGTCGAGGTGTCGCTGCGCCATAAGGTCCTTGAGCGAGGTTGGTTTGATCCCCCTAAGTTACGTATTGAGTCAACCTACCCCCTTGGGCTTCTCCGCTGTTGGAGCTTCGCCTATTTTGACAGCCGCGCTTTGGTTTGGCCTAGACCTTTAGAGGTTGAGCGGTGGGCTTCTCCTTACAGTGAAAATGCTAGCTATGGATTTAGCGAGAATGAAGGCCTTGAGGACCTCATGGGATTTCGGGATTACCGCCTTGGAGATGCGCCCAGGTTAATCGACTGGCGCAGCCATGCGAGGGGATCACCCCTACAAACTAAGTTGTATTCATTACCCGTCGACGAAGATCACTGGCTAGACTGGAAAGACTTTAGCTCGGGGTCTGTAGAGCAAAGACTCTCTTGGTTGTGCTGGCTAGTTTTGCAGCACCATAGGCGAGGTGAAAGTTTTGGCCTTCGTTTGCCTGGCGTGGAGCTGGCTCTGGCTACAGGAGATCGTCAACGAGAATTGGCATTGCGTGCCCTCGCATTGCATGGTCTGAGTCGAGGCGAGGTAGCGTGATTTCGGGTGAGCAGTTACCTCGGCGATCCTTGATTTGGCTGATTGTTTGTCAAATTGCTGTGATGGTGCCCCATCTTCAGAGGGTTCCTATTTGGATTGTTGTTATTTATCTGGCAGCCGCACTGTGGCGCCTGCAGATGTATCGTCAGCGTGCTGAAATGCCGGGCAAGTGGTGGCGATTGTTACTGGGCATTACAGGTGCAACGCTACTGTTCACAAGTTTTGGAACATTTATAGGCTTGGAGCCGATGGTGGCGCTACTGCTTGTTGCAGCGGCGTTAAAGCTTCTAGAAGCTATTCGTGAAAGGGATGGTTACCTGCTGGTGTTTTTGGGTTTCTTCATCTGTGTGACGCATTTCATTTTCACTCAAACCTTACCTGCCACGCTTTACTCTGTTTTTTGCACGGGACTATTGGTAACCGCACTGATCACTTTGAATCAGAGCCCAGGCGCGGGCTTCTCGAATCACGAACCACTTTTAGCGTTAAAAATGATGACCCTCGCAATCCCAATGATGATTGTGTTGTTCTTTTTATTTCCACGCATTGGTCCAATCTGGAGTGTGCCGTCAACCTCGGGGCAAGGGACGACTGGCATGAGTGACTTCCTGCGCCCGGGCGCTGTGACCAAGCTTGGGCGTTCTGCTGATGTGGCATTTCGAGCACGATTCGCAGGGGTAATTCCTGAGAAAGCGGCTTTGTATTGGCGAGGATTGGTGTTTAGTAAATTTGAAGACGGTACTTGGCGTACGCTTCAGTGGCCCGAGTTACCGGGTTCGGAAAGACAGCCCGAGGCGCCAGAAACTTTTGATGATCCGTTGCGATACCGCGTCGTGTTAGAGCCAACGCAACAACGGTGGTTATATGGCATGGCCTACGCAGAGTCGTCGACCGCGGGCGTCTATGAAGCAGCTGATTATCGATTGGGTGTGCTCAATCCAATTGAATTCCAATTTGGCTATGACGTTACTTCCTGGGTGACAGCGGTGCTTCAGCCAAGCCTGAGTGATTGGCGAAGGCGCTTGGAAACGGACTTTCCCCGAGGACTAAATCCGTTGACCGAAGCATGGGTAAGGGATTTGCATTCTCAATATAGTAACGATCGTGATTTTGTGAGCGCACTGCTTAATTATTTTAGAACGCAGCCGTTTTATTACACATTAGAACCTCCGGAAATTTTGTCTCCCGATTTTGTGGATAAATTCATGTTTGATTCGCGTCGTGGATTTTGTGAGCACTACGCTTATAGCTTCGTTGCAATGCTCAGGATGGTGGGAATACCCGCAAGAATTATTGCAGGCTACCAGGGCGGTGAAGTTAACCCTCTAAACAACACGCTAATAGTGCGGCAGTTTGATGCCCATGCTTGGGCAGAGGTGTGGTTTGGTGATGGGGGTTGGACGCGGATTGATCCCACTGCAGCGGTTGCGCCGAGTCGCATCGAACTGGGAATGGAGGCGGCCTTAGACGGGCAGCCCGGCTTTTTATCTGATTCAGTGCTGTCGGCCTATCGGTTCCGAGGTGTCAAGATATTGAATTGGATGCGACTTCGTTATGACGCACTGGCCTTCGGTTGGCAGAGTTTTGTTATTGGCTTCGATAGCGCGCGTCAGATTGATTTATTGAAAGACTGGTTCGGTGAGATCAGAGTGTCGTGGTTTGTGGCTATCTTGCTGGGCAGTTGGGCCGGAGTTCTGCTACCCCTAATGCTGTGGTTGAATCGAGGACGCAGAGTACAACCGTTGTTGCCTGAGGAGCAGCGTTTTATCGCGCTATGCTCACGTCTAGAGCAACGCGGTTTGATCCGGGGATTTGGTGAGCCACCCTTACAGACATTGAGTCGTGCCCGCCGGCATTTGCCCGGGGGAGACCCGCTAGTTTTAGCGTTAGAAGCTGCTGTTTCTGATCTCTACAAAGGAACGAGCAGCGCGACCTTAGGAGCTTGACCGCGCTGTCGATTCCATTGCCAACTGACGGCCGGGGTTAAAATGCCGGAATATCAGTTTGGCTGCGGCCAAGAATCAGAGCGTGAATATCATGAGTGCCCTCATAGGTGTTCACAACCTCTAGATTCATCATGTGGCGCATGATTGGGTACTCGTCAGATATTCCGTTGCCGCCCAGCATATCTCGGGCTTTGCGCGCTATTTCTAGCGCTTTTCCGCAAGAATTTCGCTTGATCAAGCTTATGAGGTCTGGGGATATCGTGCCAGCACTCAGCATTTGCCCGGCGCGCAAACAGCCCTGCATAGCGAGGGAGATGTCGGTTTGCATGTCGGCAAGCTTCAGTTGTACTAACTGATTCGCTGCAAGCGGGCGGCCAAACTGCTGCCGATCGAGGGTGTATTGTCTTGCGGTATGCCAGCAAGTCTCTGCAGCACCCAAAGTTCCCCAGGCAATACCGTAGCGTGCGTTGTTAAGGCATCCGAAGGGGCCTTTAAGTCCTCGCACGTTGGGCAACAGGTTTTCTTCTGGAACAAAAACCTCGTCCATCACAATCTCGCCGGTAACAGAGGCCCGCAGCGCAAGCTTACCTTCTATCTTGGGTGCACTCAGCCCTTCCATGCCTTTCTCAAGTATGAAGCCACGGATAACGTCGTCATCGGTTTTGGCCCAAACAACAAAAACATCGGCAATAGGGGAGTTGGATATCCACATTTTTGCGCCAGAAACTCGATAGCCTCCGTCGACACTTTTAGCCCGGGTGGTCATGCCACCGGGGTCTGAGCCGTGATCCGGCTCGGTGAGACCGAAACAGCCAATCCACTCACCAGTGGCCAGTTTGGGCAAATACTTTTCTCGCTGAGCGTCATCGCCATAGGCGTAAATAGGGTACATCACAAGGGATGATTGAACGCTCAGCATTGAACGATAGCCCGAATCGACGCGTTCGACTTCACGCGCGACGAGGCCGTAGCAGACATAATCGACTCCTGGGCAGCCATAGCCGTCGATGGTGGAGCCTAGCAGCCCCATCTCGCCCATCTCTCTAAAAATATTAGGGTCGGTGCTTTCATTTCTAAAGGCGTCTTTTACCCGAGGCAGCAATTTTTCTTGGGCATATTGCCTAGCACTATCACGTACCATGCGTTGCTCATCATTCAGCTGGCTGTCCAGCTCAAAGGGATCTTCCCAATTGAGTTGAGTCCAGTTAGTTTTGTTGGCCATTGCGAACTCCGCATTCACGTCAATATACTTTAAGTTTAAAATATCTGAGCTGCCTTACCAAGCTCTGCCTATTCAGACTGGTCTTTTTTACAAATAAATAACCAGTGATTTTTGGGCGGCGTCAGGGTTCATCAAATTGACGCGTTTGCTTTTTATCTTGAAGCTGCCATTTGCAGGCCTGAGTTCATGCTGGGCTGTAAAAGCATAAATTCGCTGCTCGTCCAGGTACCAAACCACGACATGCTGGGTGGATTCGATGATAAGGCCACCCTCAGGAGATTGTTCCTTAATTCGCACGTTTCCTATGATGTGTGAGCATCTCGTTTGGCTGTCTTTGGAAGCGGCACGAGGGTGAACAAAGTTGCGCCGTCGAATTTCCATCATGACGCGATCATCATAAACATGAGAGACGTGGTTAATAGGGTCCGTTTGGTCCTCGGTTGCGGGAATCCAATAGTAAGCATCCTCGGTGTAAAGCTCGATCCAGCTATCGAGATTGGGGCGGTCTAGAAAGCTGGCTTCTTTGTAGAGAAATTCCTCAATCGCAGCGAGATCAGGCATCGCTCTTTCCTAGCTGTTGACCCTGTTCCATGTAAGCCTTCCATGCTCGATACTGGGTGCGCATATCTAAATCTGACGTGCCACCCCCTTCGACTCGATCGGCGAGTATTCGATCCTTCCCATACTGCCGATGAAATTCGACCCAATCATTAGCTGGACACTCGAGCCCTTTCTGCGCCCGCCGATAAACCTCTAGGTCATCGGGTCCAACCATGCCCATCGCTGAGTTAATCAGACGACTGTAAAGCACCGTTCGCTGCAGCATCGAATCGGGCGCACCCTTAAGTCTGAATGACCAGCTCTCGACGACAAAGCGATCAACGCTAACGGGGCGAATGATGCGGATGTTTTGTATAGCGCACTTAATGGTCAGCGACGGATAATAAAGTACGTTGTGGGTGTTGAAGGCATAAATTTCTCGAGTTCTGGTTTCACCATAAGCTGCGACCATAGCGGCGTGATAATCTGGATCCACCGAGTAGTCAGCATGAATACTTGTTTTACCGCCATCGTAGTGATGACCGTATTCAAATCCTGTTATGCCACTGTTCTCAAAATTTTCATAGCTTGCCCCAAAGGGAGGAATGATTTCTGCCTCCCGCCGTTGCTTGACGGCTTCTTGGGGTAGGGTGGCAATATAAGATTCGGCGGCTTTGACCAATGATTCATGGACGACCATTGGGTGCATTGTGTCATTGAGATTCTCGAGGATGAATTTCCAGTTGCAGTCATGCTCGTAGCGCAAGACGCCACCAGCGACTTCTACCTCGCCCTCGGGCGCACGATCGCAGAGATTGTCGAAGCAGGTAATAGCGCCCCCCATCCAAGTTACAAGATCGGTGATGGTGCTAGACAGCGTGGCGAAGACAAACCCTCGATAACTGGCAACTTGCGCAAGCGGCTGCATGCTATAACAGGGGTCTGAGGCATCAAATCCGGTATCTTCATAGCCTTGTTGATTGGGTATTTTTAAGAGTGAGCCGTCAAACCGATAGCTCCAGCCGTGGTAAGCACAGCGTAAAGCCCCTCGTACGTTGCCCGATTGTTTATCGACAACTTTGGCACCCTTATGGCCACAACGATTATGAAGTACGTGCACAGCGGCGTCTTTATCTCTAATCATTACAACCGGCACTTTGTGATTGATGTTGGTTGTAAAGTAGTCACCAGAGTTCGGTACCTGAGATTCATGGCCAATAAAAATCCAGGCCTCACCCCAAATTCGGCTCATTTCAAGTTCAAAAATATCGGGGTCGGTATACAGGCTGCGGTGTAGCTTGGTCGGTGTGACCAGCGCATCAAAGTTACGATCAGGAATTTTCTGCATACTGACCTCCGCTATAGCGCTAAAGAACCTAGACTAGCACCGCCACAAACCATAAGTGTTTGTCCCGTAATAAAGCCCGAAGCCTCATCGGCAAGAAAGTCCACGGCATGTGCGACGTCGGTCGATCTGCCTAAACGCTGTACCGGGATGCTAGCGGCCATATCGTCCAGTTTTTCGCTGCCAGCTGGCACAACGGCCTCAAACATCTCCGTGTCCTGAATGGGGCCGGGGGCAACGGTGTTTACAGTAATGCCGTACTGGCCTAATTCCAAAGCCCAGGTGCGAGCCATGCCCATCATGCCTGACTTAGTCGCACTGTAACTGGTGCGTGTTGCGAGGCCTAAAGCCGCTCTAGATGTGATTAAAACAATACGTCCAAACGTCTGTGATTTCATGCTGGGTATCACCGCTTGAGCCAGAGTAATCGCAGCTCCTATATGTACCTCACTAAGATAGTCAAAATCTTCCAGATTTACGTCCTCAACTAAATTCGGCCGTATAAGACCGGCATTGTGAATGAGTCCAGTGACGTTGTAACGTTGGGTAATCGTTTGTGCTGCTTCTTTAACGGCAGCCCTGTCGCTTAGATCAAGCGTTATATTTTCGAGCTGTTTGCTGGGGTGTTCAAGGGGGCGTCGAGATAGGTTGATGACTCGATAGCCGCGCTCTAGCAGGCGCGAACAGATAGCCGCGCCAATACCGGTACTTCCTCCCGTTACAATGAAACTATCATGGGCCATGGCGGTAATCCTCCTTGATGTCTGAGCGTTTTACTAGACGCCCTTTAGGCGTTCGGCGGATTTGTCGAGTTGTATTCCGACAATGACGGCCTGTCGCAACTCTGGTGTAGTGATATCCGTTGCGGCAGGTACTGCAATGAGTACGACCGAACGCGACGCGTCTGAATGAGAGAACACCTTCACTCGATCTCCGGTGTCTAGGTCAAGTTCGGTAAGGTGAACGATAGCGACTGGGCCAACATCGAGTTGCACTGAGGCTATGGGCCACGGGGCTCTTTTAATACGCCGTTTAAAGTACTCCCAGAGGCTGTGGTGAAGTTGGGATTGAGCGAGCAGGGTGCCCGTACACGCTGTTTCCTTATAGATCAAAGTGCTGCCTAAACAGGCGCCACATAACTCCGCAGGGGGATACTGGACGTGGCCACAGTCTGTGCAGTTTTGGAGTTGCAAAATACCGGGGAGATTCGCAGCCGAAAATTGACTGCCACAAACCGAGCGGTGCTTTGGCGGCCGTGCCCGTGCCCTCAGCGAAGGGCGGCTGAGTTTGAGGCGCTTACGCATTTTATCTTTGATGTTCAACGGTCAACCCCTTGCAGCATAGCCGCCGCGGTGCAAATGCCCCGATCGTAATTAACCATGCCATAGCCACTTACCAAGCCTAGGCGGGCATTGCTCACCTGATTTTGTTGCGACTGACCAGTGAGCTGCCGCAGAGATTCGGTGACCCCGAGAAACCCAGCAGCAGCGCCTGCTTGACCGCAGGATAATTGCCCTCCAGAGGTGTTGTGGGGCAGTTTGTTCAGGCCGGGACCGGAGCCGTCAAAGCGCATATCTGTTTGTCCCACGAACTCGGGCGCTTCCCCTTTGCCACAGAAGCCCAAGTCTTCCATTTGCAACATACTGATCACCGGATAGTCATCATAGGTTTGCAAGAAATCGACATCTTCGGGCCCCACAGCGGCGCGGTTGTAGAGACCCTCAATGTATTGAGTCCAGCCCCCTCGATCCTGTACTGGATCGTCGGCATGAGCGTTGTGGCATTCATCGGCGGCAAGAATTTTAACGGCCGGAAGTTTGAGCTGCCGCGCACGCTCCTCGCTCATAACCAAAAAGCCTTCGCCGCCGGCACAGGGCATGACGCAGTCAAAGAGGTGCAGGGGGCCAGCAATGGGTCTTGCGTTCAAATAGTCTGACAGCGAAAGTTTTTTATGGCCGAGCAGCGCGCCAGGAAAATGGTTGGCGTTATAACGTTGGTCAAGGCAGATGCGGGCAAAGTCTTCGCGTTGGGCCTGATAGCGCTCCATATAATGAGCAGTGATCAGACTGAAAGGGCCGTTAGGGCCTGCAGCACCGTAAGGGAATGCCGCGTCGGTACTCCAGTTGGAAAAGTGGGCAGCAGTATGTTCAAAAGATCGATGTGCAGCGCCATCGCCGCCGATGCAGGCAACAATGTCCGCGTCCCCACACTGAACCGCTCGGGCAGCCCGCCGCAGCGCCAGTATCCCCGAAACGCCCCCCACATTTGCCTGCTCTAACCAGCGAACACAAAGTCCAAAGTGCTGAGTAAGCGCAACTGCAGAATCGATTCCCAGAGAAAAACTCGAGACAGAAAAGCCGTTAATATCTTTTTTTGTAAGGCCGGCAGCGCTAATCATTTCGCGTAACACTGAGCCGACAAACCATGCGGCCCCGTGGGGGCTTTGGCGCGCATAGCCCATACTAATGGGCGTTGTTAAGACGACGCCGTTATAGTCCTTCATGCTAACTTGCTCCGAGTTTTATAAGCACGAAGGTCGTAGGCATCACCGTTGCTGACGCGTGTTTTGGCATATTGTTTTATATCGGCACGCTTAGGTTTGTTAGCGGCCGTCACCGGTAGGGCTTCCGCAAAGAGAATCCAGCCTGGCGCTTTAAAGTACACCAGCTTTTCTAGGGCGATTGCTTGTATGGCACGGGCCGTATCGAGGTTGTTTGGGACTGCTGTATTGAGAATAACGCACAAGGCAACTTCATCCCCGCGTATCTCGTCTGAAACGGCAGTGGCGATGGCAGACTTAATCGCTGGGTGGTCTCCCAGAGCTGCCTCAATTTCTAACGCCGAGATGTTTTCACCAGAGCGCCGGATGATGTTTTTTCTGCGATCCACAAAAGCGAGATTGCCGTCTTCGAGCTCTACGACAACATCACCTGTATTGAGCCAGCCATCTGCCCAAGCGTCGGCGGTAGCCTCAGCATTTTTTAGATAGCCAGAAAAATAGCCTTTTTGTGGGTTGGGACCTCGGGCGCGTACTCGTAACTCGCCAGGTGTTCCTTTTTCTACTGGGAGTTTCTGCTCGTCCACAAGTTGCCATTCCATAGCCTCTGGAGGTTTGCCGAAACAGCAATGGCCGACATGCCGGGGCTCGTCACAGGCAATGATGGCGCCCCCAGCCCCGCACTCTGTCATAGCCCATGCTTCGATCAAGGGAAATCCAAAGCGCTTTTCAAAGCGTTCATGGTGCGCTGGATTGACCCCGGCACCGAACCCAAAGCGAATTTGCGTGGAAAAGTCGTCCTGGGAGTCTTCGGGTAAGGCTAACAAGATCGCCGGTAAAACGCCTAGATAGTGGATGGCAGTAGCCTTCGAGTCACGCAGGCTTTGCCACCATGTTCCGGGATGAAAGCGGTCTAGCTGAATCAGGCATCCGCCGGTCATAAACATGGCCATGGTGGAGACTGACATGGCGTTCATATGGCTTAGCGGCAGGGGCGTAAGCAGGCGTTCGCGCCCCTCGCGTAAGTCAATGTGACCACCCAGGTTTTGATACCAAACGCCCTGTTGGAGGAAGTAATCATTGTTAAGTAGGCAGCCCTTGGGTTTACCAGTGCTTCCTGATGTATAGAGTAGGGCGCATTCGCTGTTTGAGTCAGTTGTAGTTTCGGTTATCCCCGGTACGTCAGCGAGCTTCAGCGTACTAACTTCATCTTGGGTAATAACTGGAATTGATTTTGTCAGCGAGGCGATAACGTTCATGAGTCGGGTACGGTGTGCGCCTAGTGTCAGTACGGCCGTGGCCTCACCGTGCTCTAAATAATAGGGGATTTCGGCATCTGGCATTTCGTGATTAATGGGAATTACGGAAATTCCAAGGGCGTTGAGCGCAAGCCACTGTACGAAAAATTCGGGGCGATTTTCCAACATCAGAGCAACGCGACCGGCGACCCCCGCCTGTCGCCAAACCTCAGTGGCTTGAGAGACAGCAGCATCGAGTTCGCTGTAGCTTAGAGTAATTTCCTGCGACGAGTAGTGCTGACAGGCGCTTATTGGAATATGTAGAGCATCATGGTTAGGGAAGCGCGTGGCAGTCAGGGCCAGCACATCTCTGGGGCTCTCTGGCAGCATTTCAGTCACGGTGGGAATCAGCGAGCTGTCCTCCATTTGCTACCAGTTTCGTGAGTAGTGGAGCGACCTGCCAATGCTCAGGGTTGAGTTGATCATGGAATTCGTTGAGCAGCGAGACGGCTTTATCAAGGCCCATTGATTCAACGGTATGCATGGGGCCGCCTTTGAATCTGGGAAAGCCATAGCCGTAGCAATATACAACATCAATATCACTGGCGCGTTGTGCAATACCTTCTTGCAAAAGTTTCGCGCCCTCGTTGGCTAAGGCAAGGGTCAGGCGATTAATAATTTCTTCGTCTTCAAAACGGCGGGGTGTGATACCCAGCTCCCGACGTGCTTCAGCGACTATTGCCATGACGGCGGGATCTTCCTGCCGCTGACGAGTCTCGGGATCGTATTGGTAATAGCCTGCACCAGATTTTTGTCCCAGCCGGCCGGCTTCTACCAAGCGATCTGCAACCATGTAGCTCGCGGGATCTCCCTTTTGTTCCGCAGTAAGTTGTTCTCTCGCCTTGTAGCCTATGTCTAGCCCCGCTAGATCACTAACTGCTAGAGGGCCCATAGCCATTCCCCAAGACTCCATAGCGCTGTCGATTTGAGCGGGCGTACCTCCCTCAATGAGGCAAAGGGCGGCTTCTCTACCGTAGTGCCGCAGCATACGATTACCGATAAACCCGTAGCACATACCGGATAGCACGGACACTTTGCCAATTTTTTTACCAACAGCCATCGCGGTTGCGATGACGATATCGCTGCTGCTGGCACCTTTCACGACTTCAAGCAGCTTCATGACATTGGCTGGGCTGAAAAAATGCATGCCTAAAACTGACTCGGGACGTGAAGTAGCGGCTGCTATAGCGTCGATACTTTGGTACGAAGTGTTGCTTGCGAGAACGGCGCCGGGCTTGCAGATGACGTCCAGTTTCCCAAAGACCTCCTTCTTGACTTCGAGATTCTCAAAGACCGCTTCGATCACCATGTCGACATTAGCGAGGTCGTCAAAGGATGATGAGGTGGTAATGTTGGCCAGGATTGCGTCTGTTTGAGCGACTGTAAGTCGTCCTTTTTTGACGCTGATCGCGTAGTTCTTAGCAATTTTTTCGAGGCCCACTTTAACAGCCTCGTCAGTCATATCGACGAGGGTGACTGCGATGCCTGCCTGGGCGAAACACATCGCAATACCGCCGCCCATGGTGCCTGCGCCAATTATTCCCACGCTGGCAATGTCTAGGGCTTTGGTGTCTTTAGGCAGGCTGTCGATTTTTCCAGCCGCACGCTCCGCAAAGAACATGTGTCGTAAAGCGGCGGATTGTGGGTCTTCAAGGCATGCCATAAACTCTTCGCGCTCTCGTTTTAAGCCTGTCTCAAAGGGGCTGTCAGCGGCGGCCAGCAAGCAGTCGAGGATGCGCTGTGGCGCACGTTCGCCCCGAGTTTTTTTCAAAAGTTTAGCCCTCATACTCGCTATAAGGTCGGTGTCCTCTGTACTTACGGATAGCGTCAAAGCGCTTGCCTGTCTTTGGGGAGCACTTTGCTCCACGAGCGCGACGCTATAAGCGATGGCTGCGTCTAACAGATTATCCTCAGCGACTTTATCCACGAGTTGCAGTGCCATAGCGCGCTGGGCGTTTATGGGATTACCTGATGTAATCAGCTCGACAGCGGCAGGGAGGCCGGCAAGCCGGGGAGTGCGCTGGGTACCGCCTGCGCCGGGGAGCAGACCTAACTTGACTTCAGGCAACCCCACTTTTCCCGTGGCTAAAGCGATCCGGTAGTTGCAGGTTAGTGCAACCTCAAAGCCGCCCCCTAATGCGGTCCCGTGAATGGCGGCGACGGTTAATTTTGGGTGGTGGTCGAGTACATGCAGAAGGTCAGGCAGCGACGGCGCTTGAGGTGGTTTACCGAATTCGGTGATGTCGGCTCCGGCAATAAATGTTCGGCCTTCACAGCATAGTACAACGGCTGATGAGTCATCAGCAGCGGCGGTTGCCAGTGCATCCACGATTCCAGATCTGACCGCGTGGGATAGCGCATTAACAGGTGGGTTGTTGATGCGGATAACACCGATCTGACCATGTCGCTCGTAGTTCACCACTGTTCCCATCTTGAAACCCCTTGGTAATGCGTGTAATTCGGCACGTGCCGTGTTGTTGAGTGTATAGGCAGTCCGGTGTTCATGGGAGTTTATCAAACAAACACAAATACTTTAAGCTTAAAGCATCTGGCAGGTGCGAGAGATATCAGGGATTTGCCAGCGGTATGCCGAGTAGGTGGTCGGCTTGGCGCTCGGCTAATGCAGTCAGCGTAAATGTCGGATTAACAGCGCCGCTACTGGGGAAAAGGCTGGGTCCAGAGACATATAGGTTGTCGGTATCGTGCACGCGACCAAACTCGTCGGTGACAGATTCTGCCTCATGACTTCCCATGACAGTCCCGCCCATAATGTGCATGGCTACTCGGGGCCCGTGCCATACTTCATTGGCTCCGGCAGCACGGAAAATTTCCTCGCCTTCTTCAACTCTTTGTTGCCAACGAGCAGCGGCGTCTGGATCAATGTCGTGGTGAGCATGGGCTTTTGGCATGCCTACATCGTCGAGGCTATCGCTTAGGGTTACGCGGTTATTTGAGCTTGAAATGTCTTCAACAACTAGTGTCATGTTGGCCAGATGTTTTGCGGCTCGCTGAAGCCATGGGCGCAGTGCTGCACCGGTAATGTCGGGTCTGGAAGTTCCATAGCCTAATAAGTCGTGGGGTTTAATGGCGTTAGCAATTAACCATTGTGACGAACCAAAGCCCCCGGCCTGATCTTTGTCGGCATAGTCATCGTGGCACAGTAGTTGGCCCCCTGAGACCCCGAGGTGGGGCGTCGTTTCGTCATCAAATAATCCAAAGACTGTTCCGGCTGGGTGTGTGGTTATATATCGACCCAGCTGATCGTGACGATTGCCTGGAGCAACTGTTGAGCTGTCACCAGAATTCAGAAGAATACGACTGGTTTGTACGGTGAATGCCGCAATAATGAAACGTTTGGCAGCTATCTGGTGTCGTTCGCCGTGCTGGGCGTATTCAACGGCACGGATGTTTTTCGCATTTCCCGAATCCCGAAGCACTCTAAGTACCTGAGCGCCGTAGCGAATTTCGGCACCTGCTTTGAGAGCTTGGGGTAACGATGTGACGAGTGGGTTCGCGAGGGCGCCGATTGGACATCCTGCGTCGCACCAGCCATCAAACTGGCAGGGGGCTCGACCATTCCGGGGAATACTGTTGATGGCTAACGGCAGCGGGGCGGTGCTTCGACCGGTTGCCTGAAAGCCCCGGTCGAGAACGCGTCCTTGTGCGAAGACTGGCAGTGGTGGCATGGGATAGGGAGTCCCGGGTGGCCGCCAAACTTCCGCCGTGTGGTCGCCGCTAAGGCCGACGGAATCTTGGATACGATCGTAGTAAGGTTGCAGGTCTTCATAGGACAGTGGCCAGTCGAGACTGCGCTTATGCTTGTTGCGTACTTTGAAATCTTCAGGATGCAAGCGCAGCCAGACGCCGTAATGATGCGCTGCTGAGCCACCAGTACCGGAACCTGCGTTAAACGCATGTCCTACGGGGTGAGTGCCCGTTTCTTCAACAGCAGCACCAGACCATTTGAGTTTTCGAGCCCAGATTTGGGAGCTGATCATGTCGTCGGTTGAGCGCTCGGGCCCGGCTTCTAAAACGACTACGGACTCGCCGGCTTCAGACAGTCTCGCTGCCAAAAGTAAGCCCGCTGCGCCGGCGCCAACAATGACGGTATCGGGTGCGCTTGTTGTCACCAAGTAGTCTCCGGGCGAATGTGGGCACTGTAGGGGATATCAAGGGTTGCGAATCCGGCTTCTGACCCGTAGGTGGCGTCGAGTGCATCTGCTCTGAGCAAAAAGAATACATAGCTTGCGGGTGGGCCTTGCCAATCAGGAACGGTGTCTGTTGCCATCGTAGCGGCTACAGCATCAACCGATCCTTCTTCTAAAGCATTCATAACGGCATTAAGCGCTGATGAATAAAAATTTATCTGTTGTTCAACAGGAACCCCTACATATTTTGCCATGAGGAGTGAGTCTGCACCCGCGGCTAGTTGTGCATCAATGTAGGCACTGATGCCGGCCTTGGCACTACCCGGAACCAAGTGCTCGGTGAGGGCAGTCAACGCTTTGATTTGGGGGGCGGAAAGTATTTGAGGCGTAAAATCTCGGGCTACGGCTTCACTAGCTGTCGCCCAGACCTGCTGTCCGCCAATTAAAAAGAAACCGAGGGCGGTAGCGCCCCCGGAAATCACATCACGCCGGGTAGGACCGGCTGCCATTAAAACTCCTTACGTAGGCTGAGAGCGTAATAACGTGGTGCTTTGTAGGCTACTTCGTTACAGCCACACAGGGTCGCAAGGTCAAAGCCTTGAATTCCTGGGCGCTCATCGGTCAAATTTCTGGCTGCCAGTGTTGCCAGCCAGCCATTATTTGCGTAGCTGATCTGTGCATTTATGACGGTGTAACTATCGAAGACATCGGCATCGAAATTACGCAGGTTGTAGTAGTACTCATCTGAGTAACTTACATCCCCCTGTATGGCCATTTGGCCGCCCATGGCATCGAAGCTATAACGTGCTAAACCGGTCACCTGGAATTCAGGAGCATAGGTTGGATCTACGTCGCTGGCGGGCAAGGGTGATCCGTTACGCAGAGAAACGTCTTTAACCGTTGCGTCAAAGTAAGAGCCGCTCAGTATGAGGTCTAGGCCTTCGACAGGGTTGGTTTGGATCTCAAGCTCGACGCCGTAGTTATCAGCATCCTTGTTGATGACAACGCCACCCACGCCCACAAATAGGAAGGCTTGGTAATCGGCGTAGTCGTAGTAAAACGCCGTACCATTGATGCGAGTCTTTCCTCCTCCTAAAGTGGCCTTAAAGCCACCTTCATAGGATGTGAGTTCTTCTGAATCGTAGGGAAGACCTGCGTCGCCACCGGAACCAAAATAGGCACCTAGCAGTGGTGCATTGTAGCTCCCTGCCTTTACACCCCGGTTGACGCCACCATAGAGCATGAGGTCGTCGTTAACTTGATAAGTCAGCTGTAGCTTTCCAGCCCAGAGGTTTTCAGAGCGCTCATCGGTATAGCTGACCCCTGTGCCTGGGAAGCATTGATCGAGTTGACCTGAGAAGCAAGGTGAGGTGTTGACTACAAAAGACGACTCGGACGGCGCAACACCAAGCACTAAACCAAAGTCTTTCTCTTCGCGCATAGCTCGCAAGCCGGCAATCACGGTAAGGCGATCGGAGATATCGTACTCATATTGACCAAAAATACTGTAAGAGTCCGTTTCTAATTGAGCCGTAGTACCGACATCAATCGGAACGCCGCCAAATACGTCGGCGAAAGAGGCTTGTGGCCCTTTCAGACCGTTCTCTGACTGAGAGTCGATATTCAGGTAGAAAAAGCCCGCCACCCATCGGCTTCGATCATTTTCTCCATTGAGGCGGAGTTCTTGTGTGAAGCTGTCTGCATCAACGGCAGCATAGTTGGCTAGCTGGTTTACAGGTGCTGAATCGACGTCGATAAATAATAACTTTTCATAGTTTTTATAATCGGTTATCGACGTGAACGTGGTGCTGTCTGAAAGGTCCCAAGCCAGTTTGAAATTGACGCCCGAATTTTCTGTGCTGCCTTGGTCTGCAAACGCAAAATCTCCAGAGAACGTGAAGTCATCGCCATCGGGGTCAATGTAGCCAAAGAAGTCAGCGCCCGGAGCAAGACGACCGGGCAAGCCACCGCCGCCACCGGGAAGGAAGGAGTCGCCATCTTCGATATCGGCACCTGCATCTAGGCCCGTATCGTTGCCGCTCGCGTCTAACAGTGCAGTTAGGCGAGTTTCATTGCTAGGCGTGTTGATGACATTAATGAGCTCAGGTGGTGTGTCTGGATTGTTGTCGTGATCCTGAGCAATACCGAGAGTCGATTTGCTTTGGTAAGGACCGGTGGCGACTTCGCTGTCAGAGTAATTAAAGCTCAAGTCCATGCGAAGGTCGTCACTGGGCTGAAAGGCGAACCTTAAACGCGCAGCCATGGTGTCATCGTCACCAAGATCGGCACCGGAACCTGGTCCCGGATCGCCCAGAAATGGCAGTTGGTCTGCATTGCTGTAAAGGTTCTTTAAGTAAGGATCTTGCTTGCTGTATCGAAATGCCGCACGAGCGGCGACGGTATCACTGAGGGGGCCGCCAACAGCGCCTTCAACCACATATCGGTTAGCGTTGTTTGCGGTGTCGAACTGGCCCACTTCGACGTCTAGATAGCCTGAGGTCTCATCAAAGCTAGGCGAGTTGGATATGAAATGTACTAGGCCGCCGGTAGCATTGCGTCCGAAAAGCGTTCCCTGAGGTCCCTTCAGAATTTCAACGCGATCAATATCAAAAACAGCAAAGGTCTGCGCTTGAGCGACGGCAATATAACCCTCATCGAGATAAACAGCGTTGGGTGCCTCGATAATGTCGTTGAAATCGTTTTGGGTTACGCCGCGAATAGAGAACTGCGTGTTCTGGCCGGCGAGGTTCCCTGAAATATGAACGCCAGGCGCAAAGGTGGCGATGTCAAAGCTCTCAGAGACGCCAAGGGCATCCATTTGTGCGCCAGTAAAAGCGGAGATGGCGATTGGGACATCCTGAAGATTTTGCTCGCGTTTTTGAGCAACGACGACGATCTCCTCTAAAACACTCTGACTAAAGGCAGGTGCGGCAAGAGTGATCGCGCTGATGGAAACGGCTAGTTTAGATAGCATTGAAAGTGGTTGTTTCATCATGAGCTCCTGAGAGTGGTTTATTGTCTTTTTAGGTTAATTTTATTGCTTGTTTCAGCTAAGTACGGCCAGATTTTCTTCACTTTAAGAGTCTTGTTTGGGTAGTCGCAACCCCTTGCGCTCCAGTCGAGGCAAAACCTCCTGCCTAAAATAGGGGAACTCTTTGGCGTAATCGACAAAGGATAACGTCGTACCTGCTACCCCGGTGTTACTCAATTGTTCGAGCAAGTCGGCAATTTTGTCTGGGGTTCCCACTAAGGGGAAGCCGCCATGGCCAGCCGCAAAGCGATCCCTGAACATCGATAACGCCTCGGGCGGGAAGGACTGAGCATGCAGACCTTGCAGTGTCATTAGGTTGTCAACGGCTTCCCAATCGGCATTTTCGTTTGCGTACCAGTTGAGGTAGTCATCGGCTTCTTTTTGAGTGGGGCGACAAACAACCGTACAAAAGGTCAATACATCGACTGTGCGTTGAGCACTGGCGGCTCTGGCCGTTATGTCTTTAACGGTTTCCGCTGCCTGTTCAAAATCAAAGACCGGTGTAAACAGGAAGTCAGCGTTACGCATGGCAAAGTTACGACCCTCATCAGACGCAGCTGCATTGATGATGGGCATTTTTTTTTGAATAGGGTGGGGGAGGCTATAAACGCCCTTGCCCTGATAAAACGTGCCTTCCCAGTCAAACGGCTTGTCTTCATTCCACAGCTTTTGCACGTAATCGAACCACTCTTGTGCCATGGCGTAACGGTCGCAGTGATCGCCAGGTAGATCTTTACCGAAGGCGTCGTATTCAGGTTTGTTCCAACCAGCGACGACATTTAGCCCTAACCGTCCTCCCGACATTTGGTCGAGTGTGGCTAGTTGTTTTGCGGTCACTATGGGGTGATTAAACGCCGTATGAACGGTCGCAAAAACCTGAATATTTTTGGAGTGTGCCGCTAATCCCGCAGCCCACGTCACTGTTTCGAGGACATTGCCGTGAAAATCTTTTTCGCCGCCGTAACCAATCCAGCGCGCTATGGGTAGCATAAATTCAATGCCAGCTTCGTCGCATTGCTTGACCAAGTTGATGTTGTTTTCCCAGTTGTTATTCCAGCGCTCATCAACTTTGGTAACGGCCATGCCCCCAGAGCAATTGGCAGAGAAGGTGCCCAATTTCAATTTGTTTTTTGATTCGCGCATCAGTGCAGTCATTCGTTAAAGACCTTTCGTGTTGGCGTTGGTTTTTGCTCTGTGTGTCTGCAACATCTCTCGTTTTATTTTAAGCTTAAAATATAAATAGCAGGACTGCCCGAGCCTGACAACCCATTTTTTTTAAATGGTCCTGCAATGGTCCTGCAATGGTCCTGTAAAACGGGGCTCCAGAGGTCATCGTAGTGCAGTAACTTCAACTTCAACGAGCGCGTCATCTTCTATGAGTGCGGTAACCTCAACCACACTCATGGCCGGATAGTGTTTGCCCATGATTTCGCGGTAAATGGCCCCCACCTCTCGAAGGTTACCCAGATAAGCTTGCTTATCGGTGATATACCAAGTCATGCGCGTCATGTGCTCTGGACCTGCCTCGGCTGCTCGCAAAATGGCCAACACATTTTCCAAGGCTTGACGGAGCTGCCCTGCGAAATCTTGGCTTTCAAAAACTTCCGCTGAATTCCAACCAATTTGTCCGCCGCAAAAAATGTGATGGGTGCCTTGGGCCATAACGCCATTTGCATAACCTTTAGGTCGCGGCCATCCATCGGGGAGTAATGTGGTATGCATGAGCTCTTCCATTTGCAATGAGTTGTGAAGCGTAATACTTTATACCTAAAGTATCATTAGGAGTGGTCAAGAGGCCAGCCCAACCTACGGCAGCACTACCGTTATTAAATTCAGTATTCGCGCAGCGACGCGAGGGGGAACGAAATGAATAATGCACTAATGGACGTAGCAGCAGGCTTAGTGTCGGGCTCAATTAAGGTCGTAGATCTTAGCGTGACGCTAACATCAGAGACGCCCATCCTACAGTTGCCTGAAGAGTTTGGGTGGAAGAATGCTTGGCCGTTTAGTAAGGAAGAAATATCGCGTTATGACGAACGTGGACCAGCTTGGTACTGGAATAACATCAAATGCGGTGAGCATACGGGCACGCATTTTGATGCCCCGATTCACTGGGTAACCGGTAAGGACCATGAAAATCATGCGACTGACACGCTGCCGCCAAGCACTTTCGTGGGCCCCGCTGTCGTTATTGATGCAACAGCTGAAAGTCAGGCCGATGAAGACTTTCTTCTCAGCGTTGATTTCCTTAAGAACTGGGAGGCAGAGCACGGACAAATCCCTAAAGGGGCCTGGGTGCTTTACCGAACCGACTGGTCTAAGCGTAAAGACCCCGAGGAATTTCTTAACAAGCGCGAAGATGGCAATCACAGTCCTGGGTGGGATCCTGCTACTATTACTTTCCTTGCCGAGGAGCGAGATATTCTCGGTGTAGGTACTGAAACCGTGGGGACTGACGCTGGACAGGCAGCTGCGCAAGATCCTATGTTTCCCTGTCACAATCTGATGCACGGCGCCAATAAATGTGGCTTGGCTAGTTTGTGTAATCTCGACGAGTTGCCTGCTACCGGGGCTATATTAGTGGCGGCGCCGCTTAAAATACAAAACGGTTCTGGCAGCCCCTGTCGAGTTATTGCGTTAGTGCCTGCCTGAGCGCGGACGTCGTATTAACGGCTTGATAATCAGGAAAGTAAGGTATGGCTGAACGCTCGTTTTCGGAAGAGGTAAAGAAACTGCGAGCCGGTGCAGGGGATATCTTCGAAGGTGAAGGTATCTTGGCTATCACCAAGGCACTGCTGCAGTCTGGGGTGTCTTATGTTGGCGGCTATCAAGGTTCGCCGATTTCACACCTTATGGATGTCCTCAACGATGCTCAGGAAATTCTGAGTGAGCTGGGTGTGCATTTTGAGGCGAATGGATCTGAAGCCACCGCCGCCGCAATGTTATCTGCGTCGATTAATTATCCCCTGAGGGGCGCAGTAACGTGGAAGTCCACCGTTGGAACTAATGTGGCTTCAGATGCGTTGTCTAATCTTGCATCTGCAGGTGTTACTGGTGGGGCGCTAGTGATCGTAGGGGAGGATTACGGCGAAGGCTCCAGCATTATGCAAGAGCGCAGCTACGCTTTCGCAATGAAGGCTCAAATGTGGCTAATGGATCCAAGACCAAACCTAACCAGCATTACCGAAATGGTGGAGCGGGGCTTTGAGCTATCAGAGGCCTCTAATACCCCCGTCTTTTACATGATGCGTATTCGAGGCTGTCATGTGACTGGGGAATTTACTGCCAAGGACAATGTAGCGCCTGCCTTCAACAAGCACGCTCCAGTGGTACCACAGCGCGAGCCTGAAAAAATCATCCTGCCACCCTACGTCTATGAGCAAGAGCGGGAGAAAATTGCCCAGCGTTTGCCCGCGGCGATTAAATTTATTCGTGAGCAGGGGCTTAATGAACACTTTCCGGGGCGTTACGAATCCCTGGGAATTATTACCTGTGGTGGTTCCTACAACACGGTTATTCGAGCGTTACAACGGCAGGGGTTAGCCGATGTGTACGGTAATGCCGAGGTTCCAATTTACTGCATGAACGTAGCGTACCCTTTGGTGCCCGATGAGCTAATCGAATTTTGTGTCGGCAAAGAGCAGGTGCTGGTGTTGGAGGAGGGTCAGCCCGAATATATTGAGCAGGGCATACAAACGATCTTACGGCGCCGCGATGTTCAGACACGAGTGTATGGCAAGGACATTATGCCCATGGCTGGGGAGTACACCGGTCAAGTCATGTTGGAGGGAGTGACTCGATTTTTACTTGCCGCCACCGAGCAGCAGATTCCCCTTGAGTTAGATCTGGCATCGGTGCTCGCCCTGCAAACCCCCGTGAGCGATGAGGATATTGCTGCGCTCATGGAGAATTTACCCCCTAGGCCTGCGGGGTTGTGCACAGGATGTCCGGAGCGGCCACTATTTTCCGCCATTAAGCAGTTGCAGGAGGAGATGGGCCCCTTCCATATTTCATCAGACATCGGCTGCCACTCCTTTGCAACGGCTGCGCCATTTAACTTGGGTAATACCATTATGGGTTACGGGTTGTCTTTGGCGAGCTCGTCTGGAATGCGACATGCGTTACCCCACAAAGCTATCAGTATTATGGGAGATGGCGGGTTTTGGCATAACGGATTGACCAGCGGTGTGACTAGCGCGGTATTTAATGGTCACGATGGTCTGCTAATTATTATTGACAACGGTTATTCGGCGGCGACGGGCGGGCAGGATATTCCCTCTTTAGTTGAGCCCAGCTTAATTGCCTCGACTATTGATGCGCAGCAGCCCCAGCGCGAACAATGGCAAAGCATTGAAGATGCCTGTCGAGGTGCAGGCGTCGATTGGCTACAAACGGTTAGCACTTACAATATCGAAGCGATGAAGCACACGTTGCGTGAAGCGTTAACGACAGACGCTCCAGGCCTGAAAGTCGTGATCGCAGAGGGTGAATGCATGCTTAACCGTCAGCGGCGGATAAAGCCCCTGCTGAAAAAAGCGATTGATACCGGGCAGCGTGTTGATCGCGCGCGGTTTTATATTGATGCTGAGACTTGCACGGGTGACCATGGATGTATTCGTCTATCAGGTTGCCCCTCATTAACCATTAAAGATAACCCAGACCCTCTTCGGGTCGATCCGGTGTCTTACGTCGATAACAGTTGTGTGGGGTGCGGTGTTTGTGGAACTAACGCACACAGCGCCATATTGTGCCCATCCTTCTCTCAGATTGATCTTGTTTACAATCCCACACCTTTTGAGCGACTTCGCCATGGGTTGCGTGCGCGTGTTCGCAACTGGTGGCGAGACCGAGATCTTCGCCGAAGGGAGCTGGCTAGGCTGTGACTGCGCCGTTGAAAACTATCAATATGATTGTCGCGGCACTTGGCGGCGAGGGCGGCGGTGTACTGACTAACTGGCTGATTGACGTTGCGAAGCGCTCAGGTTGGTACTGTCAGAGCACCTCATTGGCCGGAGTTGCCCAGCGCACTGGCGCCACGATTTACTATTTAGAGTTTATACCCCGCTCTAAGAATCAACCTGAGCCGGTCATGAGTTTATTTCCTGCTCAGGGAGACATTGATATTGCAGTAACCTCGGAGATAGCCGAGGCGGGCCGCATGATCAGCCGCGGCTTTATCTCCCCAGAGCGAACCACGCTAATTTCTTCAGATCACCGGGTTTATGGCATTACAGAAAAAAGCGCTACCGCAGACGGTACGGCTGATACGGCTTTTATCCTTGATCTTTCGGCGCGCTATGCAAATCGTTTCGTGCATTTCGATTTGCTGGAATTAGTGCAGCGGCACGGCACGGTGATTTCTGCAGGTTTATTTGGTGCTATTGCTGGAGCAGGAGTGCTGCCATTTCAGCGCGATGTTTTTACTGAAGTCCTTGCCGTTGGAAAGGGCGCGGCAGCAAATCGGGCCGCCTTTGACGAAAGCTTTGATCGCGCACACTCCGGTGGCGTTGCACTTTATGATCCCGATCCATCGTCTGTATTTGGTTTGCCTGAGGCCACGACACCACTTGGAGCTAGGCTGTTACCACTGGTCGCTGCGCTGCCTGAGGGGGTCCATGAGGTTGTTTACCAGGGAGTATTGCGCCTATTGGACTATCAGGATGAAGCCTATGCAGCAGACTTTCTCCAGCGAGTTGCTCAGGTGGTGGATATTGATTCTGGTCACAACGGTTATGACCTCACGCAGGAAACTGCTCGGTGGTTGGCACTTTGGATGGCATTTGAAGATATACCAAGAGTAGCCCAGCTTAAGTGCAGGCCCGCTCGTGAAACGGAAATTCGCGAGGAGGTTCGTGCAGCCTCGGGTCAGTTTATTCAGGTCACCGAATTTTTCCATCCTCGTGTTGAGGAGGTGGCAGCGCTGCTCCCCAAAGCATGGGGGCAGCGATTGTTGAATTCCAATTTGCTGACAAAAGTCTTGGGGTCGATGCTGGGCGCCAGGAAATTGCGAACAGACAAGGTGCTGACACAGTGGACGCTGCGCCGGCTAGCGGCTTTGAAAGGTGGTCGTCGGAAAAGTCTAGGTTTTAGTCAGGAATGGGCCATGATTGAGCGCTGGTTTTCTGCTGTGCTGTCGGCACCATCGCCAGTCGTCGCAAAAGCTATCGCGGATTGCGGTGGTATGGTCAAGGGGTACGGCGCCACGCGACATCGTACGACCTCACGACTGCTCGTTATTTTAGATGCGATAAAGACACAGGATGTGGTGACGGCTGATTTCATTTGTCGAGCACAAAAGGCGGCAATGCTGGGAGAGGACTCGGCGGCATTTGATGATTTAATACAGAGTGAATCGTCTTTAATGGAACATGCTGTTCAGTGATAGATCGTCTAATTGCCGTTTGGGCACAATACTTTCCCGGTGTTGCCGTAGCCACTGCGGTGGCACTTGCGGCCTCATTCATTGCTCAGCGTTATGGTGCGCCCGCTATGTTAATGGGGCTGTTGCTCGGGATGGCCTTTCATTTTTTGAACGAAACGCCTCGCGTTGGACCAGGGTTAGAGCTTGTAGCGGTTAAAGCCTTGCGGTTAGGTGTGGCGTTGCTTGGGCTGCGTCTTACCGTCGCAGATGTCGCTTCGTTAGGTTGGACCCCCGTGTTACTCGTTGTTTGTGCAGTACTTGCTACGCTGCTGTTTGGTGTTGTGCTAGGCCGACTCTTGGGTTGTGAGCGACAGCTGGGCGTATTAACAGGAGGTAGCGTGGCGATTTGTGGCGCCTCGGCAGCGATGGCGATTAGCAGTGTCCTTCCTAAAGGACCGGATACCCAGCGTCAGACGTTGTTTACCATTATCGGCGTGACAAGCTTGAGTACCATCGCCATGGTGCTCTATCCGATTATCGGTGACGTTTTGCAGTTTAATGACCAAGAAATGGGTATTTTTATCGGTGCGACGATTCACGATGTTGCGCAGGTTGTCGGGGCGGGCTACAGCGTATCCCCCACAACAGGTGACTTAGGGACCTTTATAAAACTTCTACGAGTGGCAATGTTGGTGCCGGTCGTACTGGTGATAGGCATTATTTTCCGCAACAAAGTTGGCGCCGCCGCGGATCGAGAAAAGGCGCCTGCCTTTCCTCTCTTTCTCATCGGCTTTATTGTTTTATTTGCGGTAAATAGTACGGGGTTGATTCCGGGAGACGTTATTCAACCGGTCGCGAATCTCGCCCCTGCGCTTTTATTGGTCGCTATTGCCGCTCTGGGAATACGCACTTCTATGCAAGAAGTCATGACTATTGGGTTGAAGCCTGTTTTGTTAATTGTGGGCGAGACGCTTTTTATTGCAGCAATTATTGTTGCTTACCTACTGTGGATAGCTACGTAGCTATAGGGTGTCTCACACCGTCAGTGATTTCGCTCAGCTAAAATATCAATTTCGAAGCTCATCACCTTGTTGCCGTATTGGTTAAATGCTTCATTACGACTACGAATAATGCCCCAGCGATCACGAACGACCTTGTCCGACTTACTGATTATTTCGTAGGTGTAGGTCAGGGTATGGCCCGGCCGGACGGGTTCCAGCCAATCGAGTTCAAGAATAGCGACGCCAGCGCCATTTCTGCGCCCGTCATTAACACCTTGGGCATAAACCTCCATGTAGTCGACCATTTTGCGCATCCACATGGCGCAGAGGTGCCAGGGCGTAGCCACCAGGCCACCCCAGCGTAGCTGGCGAGCAGCCTCCGGGTCCATAAATTCAGGGGTTGGGGCGTAGCGTGTTGCGAATTCAACCATTTCAAGCTCGCTGAAGGTGTGGCTGCCGAAGACATGGAACTCACCGATGGGGATATCCTCAAATCCGCGATTTCTTAAGTACAGCGCGCTCATACTGCTTCACCCGTGGCTACAGCGACTCGACACGTCATCTCAGCTACCGCTTGGTCTTTCGCATCTTGCAGGACTACAACAACATCGAGGGAGTCACAGTCAGGAACAGGGCTACCTGACAATACATCGCCAAATGAGACCTGCGCGACTAATTGATCATCGACGAACGTGGGGCGCAGCCAGCGCATATGGTTGACCTGAGTGGTTGTAACGTAGCGAACGCCCGCATCAACAAGCGCCTCACCGGTGAGGCGCGAGGCTAGTGCACCTATTTGCCAGCCGCTGGCACAAAGTCCGCCAAAAATTGAGGCGTCAGCGGCCTCACGGTCAAGGTGATAGGGCTGAGGATCGAAAAGTTGCGCAAAATCAACAATGCTTTGCTCATCCAAGGTGATGGCGGGACTATCTACAGAGCGTGCTTCCGACATAATTCAAGAAATTCCTGATACGAGATAGGACAGGGCGCAGTGTATTCGCCGTTGTCAGTTTTTTTAATTGTAACCTGAAGTAATCTACCTTGAGATGCTGGGTAAATTGTTGGGCCTATAACATCTTATCCCGACGTTACTTAGTCTCTGATCCTGAGTGGCAGGGTTTAACAGAGTTTGCCGCAGAATGTTGGCGTAAAACTCTGAGTGAGCCCGACAATTGCACAGCTAGCCGTTTGTTCGCAGAGTCACTACTGCATTCCCTATAGGCAGTTATTCAGAGTTACAGTCGCTGCCAGCTCCTTATGTAGGAGTCAAAGAGCTCGAAGATTTTGATTGTCAGTTTCACTCGCGCCTGTTATCAATATTTTCAACGTGCAAAGGGGCAGTAGCTTCTTCGTTGACCATGCGTCACTGCGCTTTGCTAGACGTCCTGCTTATTCGGGGCGCTTAATAAACTTTGGGAGTGCGCCTATATGAAAGCCGTTTTTTACCGTCAACATGGTTCCGCAGAGGTGCTGGAAGTGGGTGACCTGGCCATGCCCGAGCCTGCTCCGGAGCAAGTTCTCGTTCGTGTTGCAGCGGCAGGAGTGAACCCCATTGACCGCCGATTGCGCAGTGGTGAATTGCAGGAATATATTTCTCGCACTTTTCCGGTAGTGCCCGGGTGGGATTTCGCTGGTGAAATTGTGGCTCTGGGTTCCGCCGTAACATCAGATTGGCAGGTGGGTGATCAGGTTATGGGCTTAGCTTTTACCTGGTCTATCCAGCATGGAACTTATGCTGAATATGTCCCCGTCGACGCAGCTTCTATAGCGAAGGTTCCAATGGGTTTTGATTTGTTTCAGGCCGCGGCATTGCCTTTGGTGAGTCTCACCGCCTGGCAATCACTACATGAGTACGGCGGATTGACGAAGGGGCAGTCAGCGCTGATTCAGGCGGGCGCTGGGGGCGTGGGAAGTGTCGCTATCCCCATGGCTAAGCATTTGGGAGCCCGTGTTTATGCGACGTGCAGCAGTGCCAGCACGGACTACGTCAGCGCCCGGGGGGCCGACGTTGTGATCGATTACACTCAGCAGGACTATGCTCAGGTACTGCGCGATCTAGAGCCTGAAGGTTTGGATGTGATACTTGAAACCCTGTTGGGTGATGGTGTTGCTGAAACGGCCATTGGTTTGGCTAAAGATGGCGGCACAGTCATATTTATGAATAATGAGCCACCGGAGTTGCCTGAAATTGAGGCCAGGGGCATTCGCAGTCAGTTTTTACATCACAGGCCAGATGGCGCGATGCTGGCTGAGTTAGCAGATCTCTACGGGCAAGAAATTTTGCCCGCGCCTCCCGTTGAGGTGCTTCCTCTCGCTGCTGCAGTAGAGGCGCATCAGCGTTCGGAGGATGGCCATACTCGAGGTAAAATCGTGTTGGCGATCGGTGATTAATGTTGTCGCAGTCCAAGGCCTCACGAAGGAATGCGTGTCGCTTTGACGGGTGCGACAAACACTATCTGAGTAGTTTGGCCGCGGCGTTGCTTCGATGGTCATGAGATGACGATGATGGCACTTTTTATTTGCCACCCCACAGATCGCTAGCTAAGGTCTAGTCGGTGGTAAACCGCAAATGCAAGTTAACAAGAAAACGGAGATACCCATGCTTACCCTTCATTTTGCACCCAATTCTCGGGCAGTTCGCGTCGCTTGGCTGTTTGCTGAGCTGGAGCTGCCCTACGAGCTTAATGCGATGCGTTTTCACCCAGAGGATCTGAAATCAGATGCGCATCGAGAACGACATCCTCTGGGACGTATTCCTGTGCTTGAAGATGATGGACAGCAAATATGGGAGAGCGGTGCGATTGTTGATTACATTCTCGAGTGTCATAAAAACGGTGGTCTCAAACCGGCTTCTTCGCACCCAATGTATGGAAAGTATTTGCAATGGTTTCATTATTGCGAAGGCATGGTCATGCCTTCAATGAATACCATTGTTGTACATACGCTATTACTGCCGCCAGATCGGCGGGATCCAGTGGTGTTGGGACAAGCTCAGAAATTATTATCCCGTGCGCTTTTGCCGTTGGAAGAGGCTTTATCGGATAAGGAACATTTGATCGGAGACTTTTCGGGTGCCGATATTATGCTGGGACACGCCTGCATTATGAGTCGACGTCTTGGCTGCGTGGCTCCCGAGCTTGAGGCACTCAATGCCTATATAGACCGACTTGAGAGTCGTCCCGCGTGGCACGTCGCTGACGCCATCGAGTAACACCTAGTGAGGCTGTTGCGGGATGTTCCTAGCGGTGCGAGGGTTGAGTCTGAGGGGTGATTGTGAGGGCTAAGCTTGAGGGGCACTTAGGGATCCAAGGGTAGCTTAGCCCGTTTTAGCGACCTCTCCGGCGCAAGTTGCCGCGCCCCAGCTCATCGATGCGTTGAACGCCCATAAGGCGCATGTCGCGTTCTATTTCCGTTTTAAAATTGCCTAAGGCGCGTTCGACCCCAGCCTGACCCGCCGCGGCGAGTGCATAAAGATAAAGCCGGCCTCCAGAAACCGCTTTGGCACCAGCTGATAGCGCTTTAAGAACATGCGTGCCGCGTTGAATACCGCCTTCACAGATCACATCGATTTTATCGCCAACGGCATCGCAAATTTCCTCGAGTTGATCAAAGGGCGCTCTTGAGCCATCGAGTTGTCGCCCACCGTGATTGGACACCATAATGCCCGTGCAGCCGATATCAACGGCGCGCTCTGCGTCTTCAACGCTCATAATGCCTTTCAGGGCAAACTGCCCGTTCCACTGGGCACAGAGTTTTTCTGCATCATCCCAGCTCATGGTGGGATCTAGCATGGTGGAAAAATAGTCACCTACAGAGACCGCGACGTTAGTCCCTTCATTGATGTGCCCTGAAAGATGGGGCATATCAAATTTGTCTCCTGTGAAAAAATTCCAAGCCCAAGCAGGGTGGGTGGCGAAACTCCACATTGAGGACAAGTTCAGTTTGGGTGGTGAGGTAAAGCCAGTCCGAAGATCTCGCTCCCGGTTACCCCCAGTGATGGTATCCACCGTGAGCGCCATGACATTAAAGTTAGCAGCTCTAGCTCGCTCTAGTAGGGCGTTATTGAGGCCTCGGTCTTTATGAAAATAAAACTGAAAAAGTTTGGGCCCAGGGGCGAGTTCTGCGATTTCTTCCACCGTTACTGTGGCAAGAGATGAGACACCAAACATCGTCCCGTATTCGGTTGCCGCCTTGGCGACCGCCCGTTCTCCATCGTGATGAAACAGCCTTTGCAATGCAGTGGGCGCACAATACAGGGGCATATCCAGCTTCTGCCCCATGACCTCGACAGATGTGTCTATGTCGGCGACGCCGCGAAGCACATTGGGTACCAAGTCGACGTCTTCGTAAGCCGCAGTATTCCTGCGGTACGTGAGCTCGTCATCCGCGGCACCGTCAATATAGTGAAAAATCGGTCCCGGTAAGCGCTTCTTGGCCAGCCGACGAAAATCCGAGAAGTTATGACAGTCATTTAGATTCATCGCAGCATTACTCAAGATTCTATTTTGTTTTTAGCCCGCCAAACACAAGTGCAGAGGCAATGCTGGCAGAAGTTAATCCTGTTTCGTCTGCGTTCAAACCATACAGGGCTAAAGCCCTGTCAGCATAGCGCGAATCAGGGGCCTAGCAGCTACCGCTAATGAGGGCTTTTTTATTCCGACTAATGCCACGTGGATAAATGGCCGCTTGGGCAGGGTTCCCTAGGCCTGCCCGAGCTCGTGATTATTAATCGTTTGTCGGGCGATAATTGTCGTCTGAACCTCGCTCGCGCCCTCATAGATTCGCAAGGCTCGAATATCGCGATACAGTGATTCCACAATGTATCCCTTGGTGACGCCCTTACCGCCGTGCAGTTGCACAGCAGCATCAATAACTTGCTGGGCAGTCTCTGTCGCGTGATATTTCGCCATGGCAGCTTCCCGAGTGACGCGCTCTGCCGCACAGTCTTTTGTCCATGCTGCGCGGTATACAAGCAACGCACTGGCATCGACGCCTAAAGCCATTTCGCCAATCTTGGCTTGCACAAGCTGCAGGTCACCGAGTTTTCCGCCGAAGATGTCGCGCTCTGCGGTGTAATCGAGGGTTTCATCAAGGGCACGACGGGCCATGCCTAGCGCGGCTGCAGCTACTGTTGAACGAAATACATCAAGAGTGGCCATGGCGATGCCAAAACCTCTGCCTTCTTCCCCCACCAAACTTGCCGCGGGAATTCGGCAGTCGGTAAATTGCAGTGTTCCCAGTGGGTGGGGTGCGACCAGATCAATACGCTCTGTGACCTCGAACCCGGGTGTTCCCGCTTCGACGATGAAGCAGCTAATGCCTTTGGCTCCGCCGGCGTCACTGGAACGCGCAAATACCGTGTAGAAGTCAGCGATCCCCGCATTGGAAATCCATGTCTTAGTGCCGTTTAAAACCCATTCATCGCCATCGCGCTGTGCAGAGCAGGTCATGGCGGCGACATCCGAGCCCGCATTGGGCTCAGACAGAGAGAAAGCGCTGATTTTGTGGCCTTTAGCTACGGCATTCAGATAGTTTAACTGCTGTTGTTCAGAGCCGAAGAGTGAGATTGGTCCGCTTCCCAAACCCTGCATAGCAAAGGCGAAATCTGCGAGGGCACTATAGCGAGCTAATGTCTCTCTGATAATGCAAAGCGTTCGAACATCGAGTTTTTCCTGGTTTCCCCCGCCACTAGCGGGCACCGCGTAGCCGGTGAAGCCTGCATCGCCCAAGGCTCGCACCAGTGCGACGCAAGTGCCATCGAGATCTTCATGCTCGTTGGCGGTAAGTTCCGCCATGTGTACCTTAGCCCAGGCGTCCAACGTACTCGCCAGTGTTCTGTGATGCTCTTCAAAGAAGGGCCAACCTAGATAACTTGTTTCGCTCATCGTCGTTTCCTCAAGCCGCTCGAGGCGGTTTAGTCGCCTGCAAAGACTGGCTTTTCTTTGCCAACAAAGGCGCGGTAGGCGCGCTTGAAGTCCTCAGTTTGCATGCAAATTGCCTGAGCCTGTGCCTCACATTCTATCGATTGATCTACCGACATATTCCACTGCTGGTGCAATTGGTTTTTGGTAATGCCATTGGCAAAGGTGGGGCCTGAGGCAATACGTTGCGCGGCTTTTTGTGCGTCCTTTTCGGGCGAATCACCGAGGCCATTAAAAAATCCCCAGCGTTCACCTTCCTCGGCGTTCATTGCTCGTCCAAAGTACAGTAATTCGCTGGCACGCCCCTGGCCAATAATCCTTGGAAGAATTGAGCAAGCCCCCATATCGCAGCCGGCCAAACCAACTCGATTGAAAAGAAAAGCGACTTTGGCAGAGGGAGCGGCGTAGCGCAGGTCACTTGCCATGGCAATGATGGCGCCAGCGCCAGCGCAAATGCCTTCGACGGCGCTGATAATCGGTTGCCTGCAGGCCCGCATCGCCTTGACTAAATCTCCGGTCATCCGAGTGAAGGCCATCAGGTCCTTCATATTCATTTCGGTAAGGGGGCCAATGATCTCGTGAACATCACCACCGGAGCAAAAGTTACCACCGGCACCGCGAACAACAACGGCATCTACGTCAGTCGCATATACCAGGGATCGAAAGAGGTCGCGCAATTCGGCATAGGACTCAAACGTTAGCGGATTTTTTCGCTCTGGACGGTTAAGGGTGATCGTTCCGACACCGTCTTCACACGCCCAAAGAAAGTGTTCGGCCTGATACTGACTCATGGTGTTTGTTTGCATACGCTTCCTGTCTCCTATGCGGTGCTACCGCCATCAATGGCAATCGCTTGTCCAGTAACACTGGCAGCGCCTTCTGAACACAACCAGCTCACTGAGGCAGCCACTTCAGATGCTTCAATGAGTCTCCCTTGAGGATTGCTCTGAGTAAAGTGTTGCAGTGCTTCGGCTTCACTGCGTCCCGTTTTTGCCATAATTCCCTGAATGGAATCGCGCACAATATCAGTGTCTACATAACCGGGGCAGATTGCATTGACTGTAATCCCTTGCTGAGCTGTTTCGAGCGCCAGTGCGCGAGTCAAGCCAAGTGCAGCGTGCTTAGACGCGCAGTACCCGCTGACGTAGGCAAAGCCTTTGAGGGAAGCAGTACTGGCAATGGTGACAATTCGCCCCCAACCGGAAGCCTTCATATCGCCCAAGGCAATTTGTGTGCAGTGAAATACTCCGTTTAGATTGACGTCTAGGGTCTTTTGCCAGTCATCAAACTCGATGCGATGAAAGGGGGCTGAGGGCGCCACTCCCGCACAGTTAATGAGTATCTCTACGGGACCAAAGTTGGTGGTAGCCTCAGAAAATGCCGCCTCAATACTCTCCCGATCGGTGACATCGCCAGTAATGGCACGGCAGGAGTTGCCCAGTGTTTCCGCAAGTGTCGCCAAAGGCTCAAGTCGCCGACCTATCAAAGAGACGTTATGGCCTTCGCGGTACAACTGTTTTGCAATAGCCGCACCAATACCAGTTCCAGCTCCGGTAATGAGCGCATGACGGCTCACGATGCTGCCTCACGTGCACGATCGGCCAGTGTATGGGCCTGTCGATAACCCAAGAAGTATTGATGGGGTTCCGCTGCGCCTTTCCCGCGATAGCCCATTTCGGCTGCTGCATGTAGGGTCCAGTTCGGGTCTGCTAGGTGCGGTCGCGCCAGGCATACAAGATCGGCCCTGCCTGCCGCGATGATGCTGTTCACGTGATCAATCTCATAAATGTTACCCACAGCGATGGTCGGCATGCCGCCCTCGTTACGAATGAGATCTGAGAGAGGGGTTTGGAACATCCGTCCCGGCTGAGGTTTGGCTTGGTGGCTTGTTTGACCGGTGGACACGTTCACAATGTCAGCACCCGCCGCAATAAAGGCGGTTGCAATTGCCACGCAGTCGTCTTCAGTCACGCCTTCAGCGCCCAACCAGTCATGTGCTGATATGCGAACGGACATGGGTTTTTCCACTGGCCAAGCCTTCCGCATTGCGGTGCAGACCTCAAGAGGGTACCGCATTCTATTTTCCAAAGAGCCGCCATATTCATCGACACGCCGATTCAACGCGGGCGTAATAAAGGACGACAACAAATAGCCATGAGCTGCGTGCATTTCGATCATGTCAAAGCCAGCCTTAATGGCACGTTTTACCGCTTCTACATGTTGTTGAAGGACGTGGTCCATGTCTTCACGAGTCATGGCTTTCGGGACTGGGCTGTAGTCGTCAAAGGGTTGGTCGCTCGCCGATAATAATGGCCACTGCTGACCCGCGGGTAACGGCTCATCAAGTATGGCGGGATCCCATTTCCAAGGCTCTAGCGTGGCTCCTTTGGGGCCGGCATGGCCAATTTGAATTGCCATTTTTGCCTGGGTGCTGTTGTGCACAAAGCGGGTAATACGAGCCCATGCTTCAGTTTGCTCGTCGTTCCAGATCCCCGTACATCCGGGGGTAATTCGTGCGTCAGCGCTAATGTTAGTCATCTCGGTATAGACCAATGCCGCACCGCCCTTAGCTAGGCCGCCGTAATGTACGAGATGCCAGTCATCAGGGAGGCCGTCTACGGCGCTATACATGCACATGGGTGAGACGCAGACCCTGTTGTTGAGTTTCATATCTTTCAGCTGAAAAGGGAGAAACATTGGGGGAGTTGGGCCTTGTGACCCGTCTCCACCAAAGGTCGTAGTCAGGTGTTGCTCCATGCTCTCGAGCCACTCGGCGTCACGAAGTCGAAGGTTTTCATGACTGACCCGCTGGCTGCGCGTCAGCATCGAGTAGTTAAATTGTTTGAGGTCAAAAGCCTCGATATAGCGGGGAACATTTTCAAACCAGATCATGGCGTTCCTGGCGCTGTTTTGAAGCCTTAATACATCTATTTTGCGCTCTTCCTGATAGGCCCTCAGTGCGTTTGGAACTGAGGTATCAACGTTGAGGTGTTTGGCTAGTGATATCGCGTCTTCCAAGCCCAATTTGGTACCCGAACCAATCGAAAAATGCGCCGTGTGAGCGGCATCGCCGATAAGCACCACGCGGTCGTCTTTAATCCAATTGTCGCAGTAAACGGCAGGAAAATTGATCCAGGCAGACCCGCGAACATGGCCTGAATTCGTCATTAAGGTGTGGCCATCGAGATATTGTTCGAAGATTTTTCGACAAGTCTCCGCGCTTTCTGCATGACTCATGTGCTCAAATCCCAGCGCGTCGTAAACGTCTGGCGTGGTCTCAACGATGAATGTTGAGGTGTTGTCATCGAATTGATAGGCGTGTGCCCAAATCCAACCGTGATCAGTTTTTTCGAAGATGAAGGTAAACGCATCGCGAAACGTTTGATGAGTTCCTAGCCATACAAATTTGTTGGGGCGCGCCTCTATGGAACTCTCAAAAACTTCAAGATTACTGTTGCGGATTTTAGAGTTGAGACCATCACTGGCAACGATTAGGTCAGCATCGCCAAATTTACCGTCAATATCGTCGAGGCTAAATTCTTGCTCAAATTTTAATGTTACGCCAAGTTCACGGGCCCGAGCATGAAGGAGTTGCAGAAAACGTTTACGCCCAAGCCCAATAAACCCGTGGCCGCCTGAGCGCTCGACTTGGCCGTTGACATGGCAGTCAATGAGGTCCCAGTGAATAAACTCATTGATGATAGTTTGGGCGCTAACAGGATCGTTTGCCATGATGTTGTCGACAGTTTGATCCGAAAATACAATTCCCCAGCCGAAAGTATCATCAGGCTTGTTTCGTTCGTAGATCTCGATTTCATGCTCGGGGTTGCGAAGCTTCATGCTAATGCCGAAGTAAAGCCCGGCAGGGCCTCCACCTACACATACCACTTTCATAACAACTCCTTCACAGCGCTATCAGCCCTGATACTTTAAATCTAAAATGTTAGACTAGTATAGACAAAACGTTTTATATTTAAAATGTTAATGTAGTCGAGGCAAGGCCAGTAGTGTTCTGACCCCTGTAGTAGGGCTCTTCAAGCGAGGTGAGACTAAGTTTTGAACCAGAAAGCGACCGCCACAGAACTAAACCATGAGTCACGCTTACAAAGCGAAGATCACCAAAGCATTCGCCTTTGGCTGCGACTATTGACCTGTACCAATATGATTGAGCAGCGCCTGCGCGCACGTTTGCGAGAAGAGTTTGCAACGACATTGCCGCGCTTTGATTTTATGGCCCAGCTGGAGCGAGCGCCTGATGGACTTACGATGGGAGAGTTGTCCCAGCGAATGATGGTGTCAGGCGGCAATGTCTCGGGAATTGCTAATCAGCTCGAAGGAGAGGGTCTCATTGATCGAAGCCCGGTTCCCGATAACCGCCGAACTTTGTGCGTGAAGTTGACCGATAAGGGTCGTAGACGCTTCGTCGATATGGCCGTAGCGCACGAGGGTTGGGTGGTAGAAATGCTGGGCGACCTATCTCAGACAGAGCATCAGCAGATCATGCAACATCTCGCGCAGCTAAAGTGCGCCGTAGTACCGTTGGAGGGCTAAGCACTGTGTGGAAGCCTCATCAGAGAATTAAATACCAAACAGAGGTTGCGCGATGGCCGGCTAAGGATGTGACGGCTACATCAAAGTTGTTTGCTCCTATAAACGTTGGGTCTATAGCGTTAGAGCAACGCACCTGGATACCGGCAATGGTTCCATGGCGCTCTAATGAAGCTGGGGAAGTGACCCAAGATGTTATTGACTGGTATGCCCGTTTTGCTCAGGGTAAGCCCGGTGCGATTGTCGTAGAGGCGACGGGTATCAGAGATATTCCCAGCGGCCCATTGTTACGCATCTCTGATGATCGCTACATCGAAGGGCTAAAGAAACTCGTTGACGCCGTAAACCAGGCGAGTGAGGGTCAAACGCGCCTTTTGATTCAACTCATCGATTTTCTGAATATTCGAAGGCGTCCTGACCCCGCAAAGTACTTTGATCGGTTCCTCATTATTACCCCTGAGCACCGTCAGGCGCTGAACTTGAATGACGCACCAGAAGCTGAGGTGAGGCAAGCGCTAGCGTCGCTTTCTAGCGAAACCCTTGAAACGATTTTGAGTGCTCGTGAGTGGGATGCGCTTCAGTTCGGCGCTCGAGATCGTGTTACCGACATGAAAAATCCTGCTGTTGCTGACCTTCCTCAAACATTACCGCCGTTGTTTGCCGCTGCGGCCGTGCGCGCGAAGACTGCGGGGTTTGACGGTGTTGAGTTGCACTATGCTCATGCCTACACCATGTCTTCGTTTTTATCAGCGACTAACACTCGAACAGATGGCTATGGCGGGGGTGTAAAAGAGCGAGCACGGTTACCGCTAGAGGTATATGAGGCCGTTAGAGGAAGTGTCGGGCCAGACTACACGGTGGGATGCCGTTTCCTCAGTGACGAGATTATAAACCAAGGCAGCGGTATTGATGACGCTTGTTCTTTCGCACAAGCTTTCGCATCGGCAGGTATGGATTTTCTGAGCTTGTCCCGGGGTGGTAAGTTCGATGATGCAAAACAGCCCCGTGTTGGCGCTGCGGCTTATCCCTACACAGGTCGCAGTGGTTATGAGTGTATGCCTGCTTATCTGTCCGATGAGCAGGGGCCTTGGGGCCGAAACGTAGAGCCCGTTGCAAAAATTCGTACATCGGTGCGAAAGGCCGGCTTCACAACCCCGATAGTGACAGCGGGTGGAATTTACAGCTTCGATCAGGCCGAAGCGCTGCTTACAGACGAAAAGGCTGACATTGTAGGCTTTGCTCGACAAGCACTTGCCGACCCAGATTGGTTTGAAAAGGTGCGCACAGGCCATGGCTCAGAGGTCATGCTGTGTCGGTATAGCAACTACTGTGAGGGCTTGGATCAAAAGCATAAGCAGGTGACCTGTGAGCTGTGGGACCGAACCGAGCTCGACAGTAAGCACACGGTGCTGGCGACAGATGGCAAGCGTCGCTTAACTGCGCCGCCTTGGACGCCGACACTCTAAGTATTGTTCTAGTGGTTCGGACTTTCGACAGCGAGTCTTTGCATCCGGTGCTAGCGCTTTTTGGGTTGTGCAGCTGAAACAGATGCTCTGGCTCTGAGGTTCGTTTACTATTGATGCATCAAACAGCGAAGGTTTCAGCGCGTGAAAACAACGATTGGGCTTCTGGTTTTTATCATCACATTTGTTACCGGTTTGCAGGGGGTGCAGGCCTCTCCTAGTGATATTTTTAATTCGCTGGTTGAGCAGACTGAGGACAGTCGCCGACCCCAGGTTGTGGTTGATCAGGCCTGCGGAGAAGAGGGGAAAAAAGAATTTGTCAGTCTGGTGGCTCAGTCTTGGTACCTTTGGTATCAGGAGCTTGCTCCCGTTTCCCCAGACGATTATCCAACAGCACAGGCCTATCTTAACGCCATCACAGCCCCGTTAGCTCCTGATGGCAGAGACCCTGGGTTTTCATACCTCACGACTCAGGCCGCGGATAACGCACAAGGCAGTACCGGGGCCTATGTGGGTTATGGATTCAGTTATGCCTTTGATTCGCTGGATCGCTTTATGTTCTCTGATGTTCTTCAGGGCGGGCCCGCTGGCGATGCTGAGTTTCGGCGAGGCGATGAGGTGTTGGCGATTGATGTGGGCAATGGCTTTGAAACCATCGCGCAACTCTCCCAACGGCAGGCGACCACCGCTGAGGTGTTTGGTGCTTCAGAGGCCGGTGTTGAGCGGGGTTTTCGCGTTCGAAAAGCGCAGTCGGTTATCGAAGTCACGTTGACGAAGCGCGAATTAGTGACCCCACCTCTAGCGACGGAACCCCTGCTGTTAGAGCGAGCGGGGAATACTCCCGTGGGCTACCTCAACCTTAGATCCTTTATATCCACGGCGAATGATGCTCTAGCCGACGCAACCCAAGTTTTTCGGGATGCTGGGGTAACCGATCTGGTGATTGATCTTCGCTACAACGGCGGTGGCTTAGTGAGCGTTGCCGACACCATGTTGGACTTGCTGGGAGGGCTTGCGGCGACTGGTCAAGACAGCTGGAGAATTACGCACAATGACATGCACAGTGATGAGGATTTTGGGGCAGTATTTGCCGCACTTGAAACCTCTATGGAGCCCTTGCGAATCGCGTTCATCACTACTGGGGGTACCGCATCTGCCAGCGAGCTGGTGATAAACAGTTTGGCACCCCATATCGAAGTGGTCATCATTGGGGAGGATACTCTGGGGAAGGCTGTCGGACAGTATGCCTTTGATCAGAGCCAGGTGACCGAATGGGCGAGTTGCGATACCCGTCTCCGCCTCATAGCGTTTCAAATTGTCAATGGGGAGGGCAACGGCGGCTATTACAATGGTCTGGTGAGTTCGGGCGGCTTTACGTTTTGTCCGGCGAAAGATGATTTGACGCGTGAGTTGGGGGACCCTGAAGAGTCGTCCCTCAACGCCGCGTTGGGATGGTTAAATAACGGCTTTTGCAGCGCCAACACTGCAACCACTAGCAAAGTACCAAGGTTGCGTAGATTAGACGACAACTTCGAAAAAACGCCGCGATGGCATCTGGCTGAGCTTCCTGACGCCCCCTTTGGTCTGTCGCCTTGGGTGCAGTAAATCTGCTAAGAACCTAAGTTTGCAGCATGAAACGCTAAGTGCTCACCGATAAAACTCGCCACAAAAAAATAGCTGTGGTCGTAACCCGCTTGAACCCTAAGTGTCACGGGATAGCCGACATCTGTGGCTGCCTTTAACAGTAATTCAGGCTTAAGTTGCTCTACTAGAAAGCCATCGTTACCGCCTTGATCAATCAAAATAGGTAACCGTTCTTCGGTCTGCTGTATCAGGTGGCAGGCATCGTGCTCTAGCCAAGCTGCGGTGTCGGCACCGAGATAGTTGCCTAGGGCCTTGTGGCCCCAAGGGCAATTCGCTGGTGAGCAAATGGGCGAAAAAGCTGACACTGACCGAAAGCGTGCGGGGTTGCGCAAGCCTATTGTGAGCGCTCCATGGCCGCCCATAGAGTGGCCTGTGATACCTGCGCGTGAACCATCGACTGGCAGCAGTTCATTGACCAAGGTTGGCAATTCATCCACGACGTAGTCATACATTCGGTAGTGCGTATTCCAGGGGGCCTGAGTGGCGTTGACATAAAAACCGGCGCCTAAACCAAAGTCCCAGCTTCCCTCTGGGTCATCGGGCACACCGTCACCACGGGGGCTGGTGTCGGGCGCCACAATTGCAATGCCATGTTCTGCCGCATGTTGCTGAGCTCCGGCCTTTGCAACGAAGTTCTCGTCGGTGCAGGTTAAGCCAGAGAGGTAGTAGAGAACAGGAACTGGCCCGTCAGCGGCTTGTGGGGGCAGGAATACTGAAAACACCATATCGCAACCGAGGCTTTCAGCATGATGACGGTAGCGCCGCTGTTCGCCGCCAAAGCAGCGGTGGCTGTCAATAACCTCAGCCATATTTAGTAAACCACCACAGAACGAATGCTCTCGCCGCTGTGCATTAAATCGAAAGCTTTGTTGATATCCGAGAGGGGCATCTGGTGGGTGATTAGATCGTCAATATTAATCTTGCCTTCCATATACCAGTCGACGATCTTTGGCACGTCGGTACGGCCTCGGGCACCGCCAAATGCAGTGCCTCGCCAGGAGCGTCCGGTGACGAGCTGGAACGGTCGAGTGGCTATTTCTTGTCCGGCTCCGGCGACGCCAATGATGCAGCTCTGTCCCCAGCCTTTATGGCAGCACTCTAACGCTTGGCGCATGACATTCACGTTGCCGATACATTCAAAACTGTAGTCAACACCACCGCCGGTCATCTGCACTAAATGGTCGACCACATTATCGACTTCGTTGGGATTGACGAAGTCGGTCATGCCGAATTTCTTCGCCATTTCGATTCTGTCGTTATTCAAGTCGACACCAATAATTCGAGTGGCGCCGACGAGGCGTGCACCTTGGATCACATTGAGACCGATTCCACCCAAACCGAAAACAGCAACAGTCGAGCCGGCTTCCACATTCATGGTGAACGCAACCGCGCCGATACCAGTCGTGACACCGCAGCCGATGTAACAAATTTTATCGAAGGGGGCATCCTCTCGCACTTTGGCAACGGCAATTTCGGGTAGCACCGTAAAATTAGAGAACGTTGAGCAGCCCATGTAGTGCAGGAGGGGCTTGCCGTCTAGGGAGAAGCGACTGGTTTTATCGGGCATAACACCTTGGCCCTGAGTTTCCCTGATAGCTTGGCAAAGATTGGTTTTAGGATGCAGGCAAAAATTGCACTCGCGGCATTCGGGGGTGTACAGGGGGATAACATGATCGCCGGGTTTTACGCTAGTCACGCCAGCGCCGACTTCGACAACAACTCCAGCACCTTCATGACCCAAAATTGCTGGGAAGGCGCCCTCAGGATCGTCCCCGGAGAGCGTGAAGGCATCAGTATGACAAACCCCCGTGGCTTTAATTTCAATCATGACCTCACCCGCTTGAGGGCCCTGCAAGTCTACGTCAACAATCTCTAGAGGCTTGCCGGCTTCGAAGGCCACAGCGGCGCGTGTTTTCATGATGTCTTCTCCTAAGTTAAGTTCGCAGTGTCGAACATTTCAGCGCAATTCTCCAGCCCCCACGAGGCTCGGGAGAAAGTTTTTTCGCGGAATTATTCTGTCTAATTGTGTCCGTCATGGCGAGTCTGCTCTTAAGGGAGCCTAGGGTTGTCAGCCCGCTTAAACATTCTTCATAACGATGCATCATGGCGATGCTTGCTAGGGGATTAAGCTGCTGTTGACCGCATCAATCCCATGAGTTCGAACATTGCGCTCGACGCGACAAATGGCGTGTCGGGATTGACTCAAAATCATGCGCGGCGAAGGGCTGTGAGAACGGCGCTGGGGGCGCCGGCCTCCCAGCGATTTTCATGACGGTTCGCGGTCTTGCTCAATTACCTGTCGGCACTTCATTAAACGGAATGCCTTTATCTGCCCGTGGGTCCTGAGGTAGTCCCAGCACGCGTTCGGCAATGATATTGGTCATAATTTCATCGGTACCACCGGCAATCCGGAGTCCCGGCGCGCCCATGTAAGACCGTTGTGCAGCGCCCGCCATGAAGTCAAGATCGTCCCCCCAAAGCGCACCATGCTCCTCGAGCAGGTCCATACAAAATGAGGCGATATCCTGTAGTTTCGGGGCGCCCACTAATTTGCCGATAGAGTTCTCTGGGCCGGGTAAATCGCCTCTGGACAGTGCACTGAGTGCGCGATAGCCGTTGTACTTAAGTCCGGCTTCTTGCACATGGAAATTAGCAATCTTTGCCCTCACAGCACTATCTTCGATTGCGGGGCGATCATTAATAGAGACCGTCTGGGCAATTTTCATTGCCAAAGGTACGTCAGCACCAGCACCGCCGCCCCCAATTGCAAGACGCTCGTTCATCAGTGTGGTCAGCGCGACTTGCCAGCCCTGTCCTACCTCACCGAGACGATAACTGTCGGGTATACGGACATCGGTGAAGTAAACCTCGTTGAAGTCGGCATCGCCAGTGAGCTGCTTGATTGGCTTGGTTTCGACACCCACAGCCTTCATGTCCACTAGGAACGCAGTGAGCCCTTTATGCTTGGCCACGGTAGGGTCGGTTCGGGTCACAATCATGCCGTAATCGGAATAGTGTGCCCCAGAGGTCCATATTTTCTGGCCGTTAATAACCCAGTCGTCGCCATCTTTTTCGGCCTTTGTTCGAAGCGCCGCTAGATCTGAGCCACTGGCTGGTTCAGAAAACAACTGGCACCAAATTTCTTCTCCACTCGCCAACTTGGGTAGAAATTGGTCGCAATACTCCTGAGTACTCCAGGCCATAATAGTGGGGGCGATCATGCCCTGACCAATTACAAAGAATCGGGAGGGGACATCATATTTGTTCTCTTCTTGATCCCAAATAACTCGTTCAATTGCCGAGGCACCGCGTCCGCCGTATTTTTCATCCCAACCGATGCAGGCCCAGCCACCATCGTATTTGCGCTTTTGCCAAAGCTTTGCAACGTCGAGTCGACTTAACCCTTGCTTGTCTTCAGCGGTGAGCTGGTTCTCGGCCATCCACGCGGCGGCTTCGCTGCGGAAAATGGCTTCTTCTGGGGTATCTTTGAAATCCATAGGATTGTTCTCCGTGACCTTAGGCAGCTGCAGGTTTTTGTTGCTCGAGGGCGGTGACCAGGCGGTCTTGCCAATGCCGTTCAGAGCCGATTGCAAGACTCAATAATTTGGCCCTTCGATAATAAAACTGACAGTCAAATTCCCATGTGAAGCCCATACCGCCATGGGTCTGAATGTTTTCTTGTGCTGCGTTTAGTGATGCTTGAATAGAGGCTACCCGGGCAGTCGACGCTGCGAGGGGTAGGGTGTCGCTATTGCTCGCTAGTGCCCATGCACCGTGGTAGGCATTGCTGCGAGCTAAGGCGTTTTTGACGTACATACCCGCGAGTTTGTGCTTGATCGCTTGAAATGACCCAATCGCTCGGCCAAAGGCATAGCGTTGCTGCGCGTAGTCGCAAGCTTGCTCGAGAGCTTTGTCAGCGAGCCCTAGCTGCTCCCAAGCCATTAACACCGCCGCGCGATCTAGCAATGCCTCAAATGCTGACCAAGTGACAGTGCCATCACCCAAGGCCTCCGCGGAAGCGTTATTAAAGGTCAGAGTAGCGTGCCCGCGACTGAAATCGAGGGTCTGAATGGGGCTGCGTTCTACGTTGTCTTGATTAAGTTCAACCAAGCATAGCGTTACCGAGCCATCCTCAGCGGCTGTCGTTACAATTGCGATGTTTGCATTTATACCGTCAGCAACCGGTTTTTTTACGCCAGTCAGGGCGCCATCAGAAAGCGCGGCGCTAAGAGATTTTGCCGTGGTTTGGCCCGCGCCTTCTGCGTGTGCCAAGGTGGCAATACACTCGCCCGATGCGAGGCCCGGCAACCAGCGTTCCTTTTGAGATTCATTGCCAAAAGCCATGATGGCCTCGGTTGCAAGATAAACTGACGATGAAAATGGCACTGGTGCCACCGCCCGGCCCAATTCCTCAGCGATAATGGCCAGTTCGTAGTACCCCAGCCCCAGACCTCCGTAAGCTTCGGGGATGGCGGTCGCCGTCCAGCCCATTTCAGCAATGCTTGTCCACAGCGCTGCATCGTAATCTTGTTCACCATCAAAGACCTTGCGCACTCGGGTAGGAGGGCAGTGCTGTGCCAGAAAGCCTCGGGCCTGCTCACGCAGCATTAGTTGTTCTTCTGAGAACTCAAAGTTCATCGCTACCTCGTTCGGTTAACACAGCAAAAAGTGAAGGAAAAATACAATCCGTGTTTATAGCTTCTTATGGGGGGTGACAACAACGTGTGAGGGTAAAAAAATTAGGGGCGACTAGCGGCTCGTTGTCTAAGTGCTTCACCCAAGAGTAGGGTGTCAACGCCTATTCCGATGAAATTAGCTCCAGCTTCTGCGCTTTGTTGTATCAACTCTTCGTGAGCCGTGAGGATGCCGGCAATCTTACCGGCAGCTTTAATTTTTCTGATGGCTTTAATACAGCGGGCTATAAGTTCGGGGTCATTGCCTTGGCCAATCTTTCCCATTGATGCAGCCAGATCAGACGGTCCAATGAAGACCCCGTGAACCTTGTCCAGAGCTAAAATCGCATCCAAATTTTCTATTGCAGTGACGGTCTCAGCTTGCACGATGAGACAAATTTCCTCATTTGCATGGTGTAGATAATCGGGCACCTGATTCCAGTGTGAGGCACGCGCCAAAGCAGTCCCTACACCTCTGCGACCTTCTGGCGGGTAGTAAACGGCATCCACACAAGCTTGTGCTTGCTCGGGGGTATCAACCATAGGAACGATGAACGTTTGCACGCCCATCTCAAGAAACTTCTTGAGCAAAGCAGGGTCCCCATTTACGGGTCGGACTATAGGTGCAACGGGGTAGGGCGCCATAGCCCGCAGATGCGCCATTACATCGCTAAGTTCAAAAGGTGCATGTTCGTGGTCTATCAACAACCAGTCGAAACCGGCATTGGCTGCAATTTCAGCCACATTGGGGTCAGGTAAACCCAACCAGCAGCCCCACAAAGTTTTACCACTTTGAAGTTGCTCTAGAAACGCATTACGTGGCAGGTTCATGATCAAATTCCTAACTAAAATTGACAGCAATGCTGCCCAGCGGCCCGTAATCGCAGTGCATCACATCACCAGCTTTTGCCACTACGGGGCGTGTGAACGAACCGCTAAGAACCAGCTGGCCTGGCTCTAATCCAACGCCGTGATTGGCAAAGCGCTTACAAACCCAGCAGATACCCTTTGCCGGATGGTCCTGCACTCCGGCAGCGAGTCCGGTTTCTTCAACTTCGCCGTTCACATAAAGAATCGCTCCCGACCAGCGGAGGTCAATGTCTTCAGGCGAAAATCGTTCGTCACCCACAATATACCCGGCGTTGGCAGCGTTGTCGGCAATCGTATCGAAGACTTTTCGGGTGTATCCCGATTCAGGATCGGTGCGAAAGCTGCGCGCGGCGATTAGCTCTAGGGAGGGCACTACGTAGTCGGTAGCATCAAGCACTTGCTCAATGGTGACGTCATTGCCAAATAGCGGTTTTTTCATGACAAAGGCGAGTTCTACTTCGATTCTAGGATCACAGAAATCTGCAGCAACCACCGTACTGTTGTTAGCAAAATACATGCTCTCCAGTAGCACCCCAAAGTCAGGTGTCGTGATGTTCATGGCGTTTTGCATAGCCCGTGATGTTAGACCGATTTTGTAGCCGGTGATTCGGTCACCGTCAGCAACCTTTCGATCTACCCAGGCACGCTGCACTGCGTAGGCATCATCCATAGTCATATCGGGATAGGTGAGCGTTAAAGGCCTAATTTGTTGACGCGTTTTTTCGGCCTCAAAAAGTGCGGCGGCTGCGTTTCCTATCGCTATTGAATCTAGCATGGGCATCCTTAGGTGTTTTTGAAGTTGAACTTTACGGTGTCGATTTCTCGCATTTCAAAGGACAGCGCAATTTTATGCGTCTCTAACAGTGCAGCCATGTGATTTTTTGTCGCTTCAAAAATTATTTCCCCGGCTTTTTTACGATCCTCTTCGCTACGACCCTGACCAACATTCATCGCAACATGCACAAAGCCATTGGCGGTGTCCCCTGTCCCAACACGCTGATAAGCAGCGCGATGAGCTCTTGCCCGGATGCCGGCCTTCGGGAAAAGCCCGGTGTTGACCGCAGTTTCTGACAGGGTTTCCAGTAAAGCGGGTACGTCAAGAGCGTCTTCGGGAAGGTTGTTTGAAAACTCAACAATAAAGTGCGGCATATTGGTGGGGCTCTGCTAGGGTCTAATGAAGTGGAAAGGCGGCATTGATTTGCCCAGTTCCTGAGCTGCCAAAATAGGGGGTCAATACTTCGACCTTGCCCTGATAGCTATCCCAGCCCAGGGCACCGAGCAGCATCGCCGTATCGTGCATGAATCCCTCTCCATGACATTTCTCAGCGTACTCAGGCAGCATGCCGACAAACTCGTGCCATTCACCTTGTTCCCACATTTGAACGACTTCCCGGTCCAAGCGCTCCATCATGGGTGACCAAACACGGTGCAGGTAGTGCTCAGATACGCCATTTTGAGCGAAGCGATGAGAAAGAGACCCAGATGCCAGCAAGGCAACCTTACCGTCGTAGTGCTGTTCTACGCTTGCTCTTACGGCAGCACCCAAGCGCCCGCTCTCTTCTAGGTCATGGACCTGGCACATTGCCGAAATAGAAACGACTTTAAAGTGTTGGTCTGGGTTCATGTAGCGCATGGGTACCAAGGTGCCGTATTCAAGCGCCAAGGTCGTATCGCTGTGGGCTCGGGTGTGAACCCCCGCTTGATTACAGCCCTCAGCAATAATGTCGCCCAAGGCGGTGTTGCCAGCGTACTCGTAGGGCATATTTTTGATGAAGTGAGGCAGTTCATTGCTGGTGTATACCCCCTTAAAGTGTGGGGCGTTATTGATGTGGTAACCCGAATTAACCAGCCAGTGTGTGTCAAACACCACAATAGTATCCACGCCCAGCTCACGACAGCGCCTCGCAATTTCATGATGCCCTGCGATGGCGGCGTCACGACATCCCTTATGCGGCCCATCCATTTCCGACAGGTACATAGAGGGCACGTGAGTTATTTTTGCAGCGAAGGCGATACTACCCATAAACCTAGTTCCTTAATTATGGTGTCCTAATACGGGAATGCTGTGGGTGTCGTGGGCGACACAAACATTTTTAGTTTCCATATAAAAATCGAAGCTATAGTCGCCGCCATCACGGCCCATGCCACTCATTTTCATACCACCAAAGGGCGAGGGGAGGTTCCGGTTATTTTCTGAGTTTACCCAGAGCATCCCAGCTTCAATGCGTTGTGCCAAACGCATCGCTCGCCCTGTGTCCTTTGTCCAGATATAACCTGCCAGTCCAAAGTCTGTATCGTTCGCGAGGCCGATCACCTCCTCTTCAGTATCAAAGCCGATAGCGGTGAGCACAGGTCCAAAAATCTCTTCTCTTGCAACGCGCATTTTATTATCGGCGTCAATGAATAGGGTGGGGGATACATAGTTGCCCGGTCCCAAGTCCTCGCGTCGATTGCCACCTGCGGCAACGGTAGCGCCATCTTCGACCGCTGCGTTTAGGTAGTGCATGACTTTTTTGAGATGCCCTTCATGAATGAGTGGGCCTACCTCTGTCGCAGGGTCTAAGGGTGGGCCGACGACCAAAGTTTCAACGCGCTTTCGTACATCTTGCAAAAATTCCTCACGAATATCGTTGTGAATGAACAGTCTTGAGCTAGAGGTGCAGCGCTGGCCGTTGAGACTGTAGATCATAAAAATGACAGCATCCAACGCCCGATCATAATCGGCATCGTCAAAGACAATGACAGGGTTTTTACCCCCCAGTTCGAGGTGTACACGTTTAATGGTGTCAGCGCCTTGGCGCAAAATTTGGCTTCCTGTGCGGGTTTCTCCTACCAGTGCAACAGCTTTAATAGCCGGGTGCTCGCAAAGCCGTCGTCCCACGGTCTCTCCGTATCCCTGCACGGTATTCCAGACACCGGGAGGAATGCCGGCTTCTGCGCTTATTTCGGCGAGTAACTGCGCCGATAGCGGGCTGAGTTCAGCGGGTTTATGGACAACCGTACAACCTGCAGCGAGCGCAGGAGCGATTTTCCAGGTGGCCAGCATAAAAGGGGTGTTCCATGGCGTGATGATACCCACGGGTCCAATGGGGCTTCGCAGTGTGAAGTTGGTGTGATCAGGCTGAAATAACGATTGACCGTTGCGTGCCTCGGGAGCTTTGTCTGCAAAAAAGCGAAAGTTAGCGGCGCCTCGAAGGGCTGCCTGCTTCATAAATCGAATGGCCTGACCACAATCGGTAGACTCAATGAGTGCAATTTCGTCAGCGCGCTGCTCGATTAGGTCAGCAAAATGATGCAGGCACTTCTTGCGCGCAGCCCCGGGCATAGCTGCCCATTCTGGAAAGGCGTTTGCAGCCGCCTCGCAGGCGCGATCCATGTCTGCTTCGGTGCCTGCAACGATTTCCCCCAAAGACTGATTGGTGGCGGGATCAAGGTTGGAGAAGGTCTCTTGTCCTTCTGAAGTGTCCCATTTTCCGTTGATAAAGTGGCCGGCGGGTTTCAAGCTGAAGCGCGACAAATAACCGGCTGCTCTGGCTTTATTGTCAGCGTATGTGGTGTTAAGTGGCATGGTGAGCTCCAGCACTGGCGCAAAGGCGGGGTTATTGGGTAACATGTTACCTACTATAATCTGCGCCAACAACTTAGATTAACAGTTAGTTTTCAATTGCACTGCTAATTAGGTGTGATGACCCACGGGTATGAGAGATCTGAGGCAAACTAAAATGTCGGTAAAAAGGACTGGAGGCTATAACTAAATGCGTGAAGCGGAAGATTGGTTTTTGTACAACTGCTGGTACGCGGCGGCCTGGACTAGTGAAATTGATGACGGTAAACCCTTTTCTCGTACCTTGTTAGAAAAGCCCATTGTTATTTACAAAAATGAATCTGGGGTTTACGTGGCTTTAGATAATCGCTGTTGTCACCGATCTGCGCCGCTGTCGATGGGCCGTATCGAGGGAGACTGTTTGCGGTGTATGTATCACGGGATGAAGTACGACCCCTCCGGTCAATGTGTTGAAATCCCCGGACAGGCAAAGATCAGCAGTAACCACCGCGTGCACAGTTACCCATTGGTTGATCGAGGGGGCATGCTCTGGATCTGGATGGGAGAAGCCCATAAGGCCAATTCAGACGACATCCCACATTTTGAGCCGTTGGACGATCCACAGTGGTGCGGTCTTCCCAATCGCTGTTATTTACACTACGACGCCAATTGGATGCTCATCGTCGATAACCTTGCCGACTTTTCGCATTTGGCTTTCGTGCATACGTCGACCCTTGGGGGATCGGAAGATTACGCAACGGAGTCGGCTCAGCAAGTAGACAAGCTCGATAACGGCTTCGAGTTCGAGCGTTGGCACCGGGGGAGTGAGCAACCGCCATATTTGCAAAAAATTACGCCGTGGCCTGCTGATAGGATTGTAGACCGACGAAACTTTGTCCGCATGTACACCCCGGGTATTTTTCTCATGGACACTCAATTTGGGCCTGAAGGCTGGGATCAAGAAGCGCAGCAGCCCGAATTACTGGAGTTTCGCAACTGCCAATATATGACGCCTGAAACAAGAAGCTCTTCGCATTTTTTCTGGGAGTATCTACGGAATTTCCGCAAGGGTGACAACGACGCGGGGGAGACGCTTAAAGCGGCGATGTTCGATGGCTTTTTTGAAGATAAAGTAATTATCGAGGCTCAGCAGCAGCTCTTGGAAGCACATGGTGATTTTCAGCCCCGTGGTTTAGCCAGTGATAATGCCTTGGCGCAATTTCGGCGAGTTTGGTTTGAGCGAATTGCTGAAGAGAGAAAGAGCTTTCCTGTACCAATGGAAACCATTAAAAATCCGGTGATTTAAAAATGACGATTCGAGCGGTAAGTTTTAGGGTTGGTGATAAGACTTCTTGGGGAGTGACCACGGACGGAGAAGGTATTGTCGATTTGGGGGCGCGTGAGGGCGGTTCAGTTTTGGAAAGGCTGACGAGCGGCAAAGCTATTGCCTCCCTTGCTGATCTGGCTGATCTGCATTCACCTGATGTGGCGGTTGGCGACGTGATATTGCTGCCACCTGTGGTTTGTGGCCCAAAAATTATTTGCATTGGTGTGAACTACGCGAATCGTAATGCCGAATACAAAGATCAGACGCCTGATCCTGAATGGCCAAGCCTGTTCATGAGAGGGCAAGAATCCTTCACCGGCAGTGGACAGAGCCTTTGGCGGCCACCAGAGAGTCCTCAGCTTGATTACGAGGGAGAGATTGTGATGGTGATTGGTAAAGCGGGGCATCGCATACCGCAAGACAAGGCCATGGAGCATGTGGCGGGTTACACCCTGATGAATGAGGGTACGATTCGTGACTGGGTGCGTCATGCCAAGTTCAATGTCACTCAGGGCAAAAACTTTCCCTGCTCGGGGGCGATTGGGCCTTGGCTGGTAGACGCTGCTGAGGTGGGTAATCACGCTGAACTAGCTCTAGAGACGCGGGTTAACGGAGAGTTACGGCAGCAAGATACGACAGCTAATCTCATGTTTCCTTTTGATTACCTTGTCAGCTATCTCTCAATTTTTTACACGCTGCAACCAGGGGATATGATCTCCACGGGTACGCCCAATGGTGCGGGTGCTCGGTTTGACCCACCTAGGTATCTGGCGCCAGGTGATGTCGTAGAAGTTACCTGCCCATCGATCGGAACGCTTCGTAACACGGTAGCCGATGATCCGACTGCTGAAGCAGATATGACGTTGCAGCTGAGGAGTAATCGGCAGGTCTAAGCGACCATACAAGCGCAAACGATAAGCCGGGGTTGTAAGGTCGGCCTCAGTGCTTTTTACGGGGGTTACACGCAGTTTTTAGCCGTTACAGATTTTTACTAATGCCCCCAAAGCGCTGATAAAAATAATACTCTGGTTCCGGGAGCCGTCCCTGACGGTTCACAAGCTCAGTTTGAATGTAGCTTGTAGAAGGTTTGGCCAGATCTCGATACAAAGCCTGCGCAAGCTGTCGGGCTACTGTGCCCTGCCAACGGTTTGGAAGAAGGTCCGTGGGCAGCGGGGTATCTCTGAGAAGAATGCGGCGGTATTCGTGAATGAGCAGCAGTCGTGCCTGAAAGGCTTCTAGTGGGGTGGGTACCTTACCTTTATCGAGGGCCTTTTTCAGGGGACTGAATAATCCGATGATTTGGCGGTACTCATCCTCAAGATTCCGCAGTTGCCAGTGCTCGCTAACAAGCTCGCGCCACTCTTTTGGTGTGGTTAGTGATGAGGTTTTTGCTTCCATGACGACCACGCCGCTATTCAGGTCAAATTCGTCGAGTAGGTCACGAATCGATTCCTCGTCTCCGCCTGGGCGCGCGAAGGTGCCATTACTAATCGCGCGAAAGCCCAGCCAATTTAAGCTGCGTTTGAAATTATCGCGCATGTGTTCAGGTAAATTTGTGGGTACGAGCAGCTGCCAAGTGCCATGCCAACTGTCTCCGCCAGCACTGTAGATGCGCTGCGCTGCGCGTTGATATTCTTTACTGCCACTGCGGGTAAAGCCGTAAAAGCTCTTACGGCCTTCTCGCTCCACTTCCAGCCAACCCTCTTTAGCCAGCCTGAAAACAGAGGTTCTCACCAGGCGATCATTGACGCCTAAAGCCTCAACTGATTTCGCGATACTGCCCAGCCAAATCTCTCCACCATGCTGAGAAATGACGTCACCAAAAAGCGTGATGATGAGAGACTTAGCCCGCATCGGTTGTCTTCCCCGAAAGGCGTCGATAATCGGTGCTAATGGCTTACCAATACTCAATGTATCTCCTCAAAATGGACTATGCGTGCTATTAGATACGATACAAAAATGTTGCACCACCGCCCTTGACTGTATTACTTTAAGTCTAAAGTATATCAACCTGACGGGGTATTGGTGGCGGTGTCGGAAACTCTAACCTCTTTGCAAGACGTGAAGCAGCTATCCAAAGACAGGTTGGAGGCCATGCAGGTTGCCCGCCTTCAGCAAACACTGCAGCACGTCTTTGACAATTCTCCGCCTTACCGAGAAAAATTTGAAAATGCCGGTGTCCACCCTACAGATTTAAAAACGCTACAAGACTTAAAACATTTCCCGTTTACCACCAAGCAAGATCTTCGCGCGCATTATCCTTTTGGCCTGTTCAGTGTGCCTATGGACCAAGTGGCAAGACTTCATGCCTCGAGTGGAACCACAGGTAAGCCGACCGTGGTGGGTTATACGAAGGGTGATTTAGATCATTGGGCGACCTGTGTTGCGCGCTCTATTGAGGCGGCGGGCGGGCGCTCTGGTGATCGCGTTCAGGTTGCATATGGGTATGGGCTCTTTACTGGAGGGTTGGGCGCACACTACGGTGCAGAAAAGTTGGGTTGTACCGTCATCCCGATGTCGGGTGGTCAAACAGAAAAGCAGGTACAGCTTCTGCAAGACTTTCAAGCCGACATCATTATGGTTACGCCGTCCTACATGCTCAATATTGCCGATGAGCTCGAGCGCCAAGGTGTTGATCCTCGAGCCCTAAAATTGC
>ENA-ORDA01000235-ORDA01000235.1-marine-metagenome-genome-assembly--contig:-NODE-235-length-58232-cov-4.087920_pt1 | contig 58232 bp, 75 predicted proteins | sample MGYA00237778_ERZ508506 | MGnify/ENA primary metagenome ERZ508506 (study PRJEB26177, sample SAMN06267891) | marine metagenome | isolation source: Monterey Bay, California, USA | place: Pacific...
GTGCATTGCAACACCCATAGGCATAGTGTGACCAGCGGTGGTTGTATATTTTGATGACTCAGGCCCATTTGGAATAGCTTCTACTTCTGCTTCCAAAAGTTGGTCTGCTAATGGATGGTGTTCAATGGTCTTCCACACATCCATAGTAAACTCAATCATTTCTTTAGGTATGAAGTTACGGAATACTGTATAACCTTCCGTTACAAACTGGTGAGTGTGGTCATTGAAAACACCTCTCACAGTTTTCCCATAATTTGGGCCATCTCTCATTTTAACATTATATGGCACAGGCTTCACAGTCCTCATCATCAAATGGGTCAGCAGGTAATAGTGGTTGCTCATCCTTCACCACATCCTCTTCCTTACCATCCATTGTATTATGGTAGTATGATGTCTTCCATCCATACTTGTAAGTGTTCAGTAAATCTCTTGCCATTACAGACACAGGGACTTCACCATTCTCATAGTTTTCGGGGTTATAAGACCAGTTACCACTTATACCTTGGTCAAAGAACTTCTGCATGACTGCAACAATCTTAATGTATCCTAGGTTATCTTCCATATCCCATAACAATGTATAGAAATTCTTTAATTGTGTATACTGTGGTACAATCTGTTTCAGTGTACCTTTCTTACTTTTCTTAACTGACAAGTGGTCTCTTGGCGGTTCAATACCATTCGTTGCATTTGATACAACACTAGATGATTCACTTGGCATTTGTGCACTCAATGTAGAGTGTCTCATACCATGTTCTAGGACTTCGCCACGTAGAGCCTCCCAGTCTTTCTTAAGAGAAACACTAACTAGGTCATCAACATCCTTCTTATACGTGTCAATTGGCAGTATTCCCTTTGAATACTTGGTCTTATGGAACCAATCGCACTTACCCTTTTCCTTAGCAACTTGAACAGATGCTTTGATTAATGAATACTGAAACTCTTCTGTTAGTTCGTGGACTAACTGTAGGGATTCATCACTACCATATGCCTCTTTATGTTTTGCAAGATAATGTGCAAGTCCAATATAACCAATACCAAGACTTCTTCTAGACAACGTGGATAACTGTGCGGCTTGAACAGGATACTCTTGATAATCAATTAGTTCATCTAATGCTCTAACTGCTAAATCAGCAAGGTGTCCCACTTCTTCAAGTTTCACAATACCAACATTGATTGCACTTAAAATACATAATGCAATCTCACCATGTCTATCAGAGATATCTTGGATTGGTTTAGTGGGCAATGTAATTTCTTGACAAAGATTACTCATGCTCACTTTGTCAAGGAAACTACTATGCGTGTTACAGTGGTCTATATTCATGATATAGATTCTGCCAGTCTCTGCTCTTTCTTTTAGTAAATCTGTTATCAATTCACGGGCATTTACCTTAGTCTTCTGAATACTGGTTGCACGTTCATACTTCTCATACAATTCATCAAACTCTGGCGTTCCAAATGCCTCATATAGACCTTCTGCAACATGTGGTGAGAACAATGTAATGTCCTCGTTTTTGAGGAATCTCTGATAAAAGAGTTCACTCATTTGAATAGAGTAGTCCAGTTTTCTTACTCTATTATCTTCTGTACCCTTATTGTTCTTGAGTACGATGATATCGTTAATTTCTTGATGCCAAATAGGGAAATGAACTGTTGCACTTCCACCCCTCACACCATTCTGTGTACAACATCTTACTGTAGATTCAAACTTCTTAAGAAAAGGAATGACACCTGTGTGTTGTACCTCACCCCCACGAATCTTAGAACCCAGTCCTCTAATACGTCCAGCATTGATACCAATACCTGCTCTCTGAGCAACGTACTTACCAATTGCATGGTCACTTGAGAAGATTGAATCAAGTGAATCATCAGCATCTACTAGAACACAACTTGCAAATTGTTTTAATGGTGTTCTTACCCCTGCCATAATAGGTGTGGGGATACTAATCTTAAATGTAGAGATAGCATCGTAATAACTCTTAACATACCATAGTCTATTCTTTTCACCATGACCATTATACTTTTGGAACAATGTCATAGCAATCATCATGTACATGAACTGTGGTGTCTCAAACACTTCATTGGTACTTCTGTCCTGTACAAGGTACTTGTCTACAATTTGTTGCAGACCAGCATAAGTGAAATCAAAATCTCTACTATGCCTAACGTAACTATTACAAATATCAAACTCTTCTTCTGTATAATAGTCATGTATCTCCTTAGTGTACACACCAATGTCGATATTCTTATTAACCATATCATAGAGTCTAGGGTAGATGTCTTTCCCATCTTCCCACTTCGTACCGAATACTTGTTTCTGAAGTGCGAACAACAATAGTCTAGCTGCTACAAATTGATAGTTTGGATTTTCTAATGAAATCAAATCGGAGGCAGAACGAACTAAAATACTTTGAATATCTTTAGTAGTAATACCGTCAAAAAATTGAAGACCACTGTTCATTTCAACTAATGATTCTGAGATGCCTGTGATGTTCTTACAAGCGGCGGATACCATAACATGGATTTTATCTAGATTAATGTCTACCAACTCACCGTTGGATTTTACTACTTTAATGTCCCCGTTTTCATGTGTCATATTCTTTTATACTCCTGTAACTTAAGTTTTGCAGAAAGGCCAGTGTAAGTGCAAGAGTTGATTATCTCCACGATTTCGTCTTTAGTCATTCCATTCATTATCATCTCATTTATGTCTTTTAATCCATCGACTCTTTTATCAGTCCACAGACATACGTTAAAGCCATCTTCGATGACCTCTTCAATTTTCTTTAGAATAACTGCATTGCGTGGTTCGTTATCATATATTATTATTGCATTCTCTTTAAGATTAGAAATCTTTTTAAAATCACTACCACCAACTGCTATAGAGTTTGGTAGGAATAGACTATCTATCGGCCCTTCTGTGACATAGATAGTTTTTGACTTGTCCACATTATTAATGTTATAGATGAGTGGAACGTCATCTACGAATCTCATGGTTAAGTATCTCAGAGGTGAATCATTTATTGCTCTACCACTTATACCAATCAATTCTCCATTCTCTGCGTAGAATGGAAATACTATACGAGAATCATTACCTAAGACCCTCTCTTTATACTTAGTATCTAAAAAAGAGAGAGATTGTGCCTGTTGTACAAACAACAGTTTTTTAATTATATCATCGTCTATTTTTCGGTCTTGGAGATACTTTCTTGCATCTCCTCTTTCCCATGCTGAAACACAGACAGCAGGTAAATTATTCTCGACAGTCGTATTTAGAGGTTTTGATTTTGGAACAAATTTAAAGTCATTTGCACTAGGCATCTTTCTTTTCTTGACTTTAATTTTTGTGCCACCCTTCTCTTGAAGATACTCCTTCAAGTATTCTCTATGGATATCGGGGAAGTTATCCTTAAGGAAGTGAACAGACGATGTAGATTTACCACAATTGTGGCACTTGTATACAAAGTTTTGTTCCACGACAAAATGATACCCACGTGCTTTGTGAGGATTCGTTTGAGAATCACCACAGTAGGGGCATCTGTGATTAAGAGTTTTTTCGTTTTTCCACTTGCAGACATCCAAACGGGATGCTACCATACTTAAGTATTTGCGTTCTAACCATATCATACTAGCTATTATACTAGAATGATATGATTATCACAAGGGGGTTTTGTAAGGAATCTTACTATTCGTCTTCGCTAGTGGCTAAGCCTGGAGCTTCACCTGTCTTTAACCAAACGTCTAGTCTTTCGTTATACTCTACCATAGCTATGTCATATGACTTCTTAGCTAAATCGTAACCAGTAGTGCCTTCTTCTGGCATTGGGTCGCCCATTGATGGTTTTAGAAGATGGAAATCTTCTTCTTTTCTTTCGTCTGCCATTTTTTATCTCCTAAAATGTATGTCAGTTATTTATGTTATTTATGTCTTTCTTCTTCGGAACTCGCACAACTATTCTAGGTGGTTCGGGTTTCCTGTAAGAAGTTATAAGACCTGTAGCGGTCACCAATAACAACAATGCTAGAGGGTCAAACACAAATATCAATGCTATTATAACATATCTGACTGCGTTGTCTAGATAGTTTTTTGCATCATCTTGTCCGTATAACATTTCTGCAACGTACATGATTGGGCCAACCTTTCCTTCTTGTTGTAACTGGAGTCTCTCAAATGGTAACTTCTCAGTATTGAGTGTTACTATCTCATCTACAATTTGGTCAATAGAAACAGCGATGTCTTGTCGTTCATCTTTCTGTCTTCTATCTATATAGTTCCTGTCTTTTGGTTGTGCAGTGTCTATGATATTATCTAAACTTGAAACTCTGCTTTCCAATCTCTGTAATTGATTCTCTTTTGACTCTATTCTTTTGTCTATGATAGACATCTCTAGAGAATATGAATCACCTTCTAGTGCGGTTTCAATGTTTGCTTTTGATAGAAATCCAAATATACCTAACGATGTAATCAACATGAGTATAACTACTGCGGAAGCAAGATAATACTTCATGTAGTTAAGTTTGTCCCAAAACATATGAACGTAAGCTGCAGTAACTATTTTACCAAATTCTAATGCACTCATCATAACTATTGTGGACATATATGCCCCCGCAAATATAATCCCCATTCCTATAACGGAGAAATAGGCAGCGATGCCCGCTATCATTAGACTTGTTGCTAATGCCAAATAGTTCAGAAATTGCATAATTTATTTTGGTTTTCTAGTCCAAAGTTCGTAGAATCTTTTGTCTCGTTTTCGTTTCATTGTAGTAGGCATTGATATAGCACTACCTGTTGCGTTCACTGGCGCATCTTCATTTAGTTTTTCCATCCGCATATATCCCATCAAGTCATCAGCAAGTTGTAGACCAGCGGTATAATCTGAAGGATAATGTAATCCTGCTTCAACTCTACCCCATCCACATGTATGAGCGGCTTCATGTAATTCTTTTCGGTGGTCGGGATATAAACTTGCATAGTAATTAGCAACCACCCTAGATTGTACTGCATGTCCACTTGGATAAGCAGGGGTCTTTGCAGTCGGTGTAACGAATGGTTTAAAGTCCATCTTTAATGCATCTGCCAATTGATATGGTCTTGGACGATTAAAAAAGTTTTTAAAGTGTCTTACAACAGGACTGCATTGTCTTTCAATGTATTCGATAGTTGCATCTTCAAAGTCTAAATTATTCTCTTCCATGTATGCTTTGATATAGTACGAACCATCTTCATCGCAATCAACGTACTGTCTTTTGATTACAGGTGTTGTATTTTTAAGTAACTGCTGAAGTTTTTTGATGTCATCTATGCTAGCAGTTGAGTTATTTGCTGGTGGTACGGCAACTGATATTTTTTGCCAACCAGTAGACCATAAGTCTATGTCTTTATACTTAGGCTTCTTCAACTCTGCTTGGTGTCCGTACACCATGTCGTTGACTTTTGTTACTTCCTCAATAAACATCATCAGCGGTTACCAATACTCTGTGTTCTTCTAGAAATCCTATGTAAACAGGAATACCATATACTATACTATGTTCTGCTACAATCTGTATAGGTGTTTTTGGTTGATATCTGTAATCATTTTGATAGATGGCCTGTCGGAGATTGTATGTGACTCCCACACGTAAGTCTGCTAGATTAATAGTTTCTTGAATAGATTCAGAAGTGACCAAGTCGTTCTCTTTTAAATGTCTGTAGAACTTTTCGCACAACTCATCTGCTTGGTCTTCAGTCAGTCTAGTTTCTTCTTTAAGTAGTGCAAGTGCAATTGCATATGAAGCGAACTGTGATTTACCAAAAGGAACTCGTTCAATCAGTTTTTTTAAATTGAATACAAGTCTATGTAAAGGTGTGTATGATGCCTTTTCAGTTGCAGTAAATGGTTTGTTTTCTAATTTGACAGCAGGATTGTTAGGGTCGGGTTTGTGTGTAATCCGTTTACCCTTCTTGTCTATGTATCCAAATTTAAAAGCTTGCGTCTTCTCAAAAGGTGTTGTTAACATCTTGAGGATACGGAATACTATGAGTGTGTCTATGATTCTAGCGGCCATATATCTATTTATACCTGTCGGAGAGTCATTGCGAGTTTCTCATCGATAGGAACATCAACTTCAAACCCCTCTTCTACGTATCCTAGATATAACAGCATCGTTTTAATCGATGACCAGTATTCTACATCCTTGATTTTAAATTTTAACATCCTCATTGATGCATCGTATCCAAAGACATTAAAGATGCAAATAAGGTGATTTAGCATAAGACGTTCTCTCAGTTCATCATGTTGATAGTATCTGAAAAGAAGTCGTTTAAGGTATCTAAACCTACGTAAGTCTTCGTAGAAGTCATCCATGTCTTCACACTGTGGGTCATCATAGTGTTTTATGGCGTAGGCGGCAAAGTTCTTTGCTGTTAGTTTGTCAAATAGACTCATAATGTATCAAATTGTTTTGGTTGCACTAATATTTAGTGCGAGTGAAGAGCGTTATGCTAAAGAACCATATACTTTAAATGAACCAGTATCTAATTTTTCAGTTCTAATCTTCATAGTAAAGTTAATCTTCTCTTCTTCGATTTCATCATGTGGGGTATCAACTGTTTTACCAATGATATCACCGTAACGTGAAAATGTGATTTCAAACTCACCACTCTCACTCATGTCTATATCATTGATATTACCATCATGTGATAAACCAAGTAGAGATAGTTTTGCTTCCATTTGTGCAACGGCAGCTCTAGGGTTGATAAACTCCATAGATGCGGTATGACCTAGGATAGCATTAAGTCTTGACTTAACGTCTGCGTCATCGATGTTATGTTCACCCGCCATGCCTTCGTAGCCAGGGTTAACGTCTTCTGTGAGATATGCTTTAAATGTTTTCATAGTTTTATTTATCCTTTTTGTGTGTTCTACAGACCAAAAGTTCTAACTTCAGCGTCAGTATGATTAACGATATCGTCTTCTTGGTTTAAGAATATGTTCTGTGCGCCACTAGTAGGTGTCTCACCTTCAGAAAGTCCGTGTGTATCCCACCATTGACTCGGCCAATTGAACAATTCAGAGTTTTCACTTCTCTTGACACCCCCAATAGTGTGTTTTGCATCCCACTCTTGGGCAGCGAATTCAAGTGCTCTAGAACCCACTCCTTCAAAAATCATACTATTAACATCGTATTCCTGTAACCATTTGATAGCAGGATACCATGAAAGACCACCTTCAGTTGCGTTGTCGGCATCTTCTATTGCGTCTGTTTCAACACCGTTAATAGTTTCTTTATAATTCTGTAAAAGTCTATAGTTTTTTGACTTTAATACTTCAGTAAAATAATCACATACAGGTATTTCACCGTACAATACAATATCAGCCATTGCTAGTTTATCAGAACAGTGTCCATCTAAACCTCTTGACTCCCATTCTGTTTGGAAATTTCTCATCCAAGAATAGTGTGGTGTGCCATCTTTAGTACCTTCATCAGCAGATGCAAAGAAATTTGGTATGGATGTATCACGTTGAACATCTACACCATTTTTGGTCACTGTTATTGGGGTTGCCTTGTAAGGTTGTTTACAAGGATATATCAACATAGCACCAAATATTGGAGCATTGGTCGCATTACCTGTTGACCTAACTTCCTTTAATACCGTCTCATTAGGGACGTATCGCATTACAAACCATGCGTGGACTGGAAAATTTGCCTTAATGTAATCAATATCATCAAGAAACAAATCTTTAAACTCTTCGTCTGTTTGAGTTGTATAACCAGTTGTGTGTAAACGTCTAACGTAAGATGCTTCAATCAACCTAAGAAGGTCTTCACTAGGTAAGTCTTGTTCTATTGCGGTATGAAAAATCTTTGGCATAACAAATTACCCCTTAAGCATATGGTGGGTAAATACCACCGACTTTAGTTGTGGTAAACGGCCAAGCACATGGTTTAATATTATTGGGAAATCTATTTATATAAGCTGGCCCGAACTGCGAACATCCTAACTGATAAGCGGGTGTAGTGTTGTCTTCTACATAATTGAATACAGGAGTCGCATTCATCACTACTCCAGCACTTGGATGACCAGCAGGGAAACCACCATTTTCTTCCCAATTTTTCATCATGTCTCGTATTGCATTAAAATATTGTTTTTGTTTTAATCCTGTAGCACAATGTAACACATTTTTGTATCCATCGGCTTTAATGGCAGTATGAATAGCGATTAAAAATGCATCGGATATGTGCAGTGATGATGCCCAAATAGAAGATGATGTTCCATCAAGCATAGGGTTATACATAACTGTATCCATAGCGATACATTCATCTCTCCAATCACCACTACCAACCTCTTGAGCCCATAGGGTGTTTAAATCGGGTATTGAATCAGCTGTCATGACGTATGTATCATTTTCACCCTTAATAGAGTGCATCAACTGAAAACCGATAATAGTAGAACCATCAAAAGTTCTCACGATATATGCATCACATCCAAAAGTTTGTTGAATAACCCCACTTAAGAAGTCAGAAATATATGTTTTGACTTTGAGTTTTGCTTCACTAATATCGTCAGTGTAATGCGGATTAGATGCATCTACAGTCCCTTCACTATTAAAGGGAGAATGTGCTTGGTGGGTAAAAAGTCGTTTTTGATTATCTTCTGACCACAGAATATCAAGTTCTGCATCCGTTAGCATGACCTTGTCTACCGTTGTTGTAATGGTAGACAGGTCGCAATTTCCAAACGTATTGCTCATAATTTAAATTCCTAAACTGTTATGCAACTACTGTAATTGTACCAGCAGCAGTTCCAATTCCAGCAACTGAAGTAATTGTACTTGCTGTTGCAGTACCCTTATCTTTAATTGTTCCACCGTTCAATGCAACTGCGTTTGCACCAATTGAAAGTACATCATCAGCATCAGTAGCGGCATTGGCAGCTGCAATTGCTAATGTAAATGTAAGTTCGTTAGTACCTGTTCCACTTGCATATGACAATGTGTGGTTAGAATTAACACTGTTAACTACAGTTAATTGTGGTGTTCCAGTTACGTCAACTGCTTCGTTGAATACTACCTTAACAGATAGTGTTCCACCTTCGGACTTATCAAATGCAGTGATGTTCCAGTCGATATCAGTGATATCAGCGGCACCAAGTGCAGTTGTGAGTGCGGAACTAGACCATGCAACCAATGTCTCAGTCAATGTTCTTGAACCCACTACTTTTTTAAGTTCCCATCCGTGTGCTTTAGCAGATGTATTTGTTTTTTCGGATGCAGATAACCAGTTAGGTTTACTCTCTGTTCCGCTTGTATGTCCCCATAATGGCATATCTATTTCCTCTCTTTTATTTTGTTGCTACTTTTAAGATAGCGTTAAATGCTTTCTTAAACCCTTTCGAGTCCTTCTGCATCATGTTTAAGTATTTAGACCGTATTGGCGCTTTGATACTCATCAAAGTTTTGTAAACCTTTGAAGCATCTCCTGCCTTTACTTTAGTCTTATTCATATCATCAGTACGAACATCAGTATCTTTACCTGTGTCATCTATAGATGCCAATTGAACAAGAACGTTTGCGTCTGCATGTTTCTGTGTTCCCTGTGCACCATAGTCTAAAGCATTGACTGCTCTCATGATAACTTCGTCTTCGTCTGCTTCCCTATACTTACCACCAGCCATCTTGCTGATTTTGTCTAGTCGAGCACGTAAATCTTTTTCATCTTTTGCAGCTGATACTGCACGTGCAATTTTCTTATTACCCGCATCGGACATCATTCCGAAATCGGCAACTTTCTCCATTACTTGAGCAGTCTTTTTAGCACTGTCCTTTATGTAACCGAGTTTTTTAATTCTTTCTCTAAACGTCTTATACCTTGCGTCTAGTCCTACATTTCTATCTGACATATTATTCTTTGACCCCTAGTTTTTTCATTTCAGCGTCAATCTTCTTATTGATTGCAGTGACTTCTTTGGTTGCGACTGGGCCTTGTGCAACTAGTTTTGCCTTTTGTAAAAGAAGGTCTGAGTATTTTGTATACTTACCTTCTGTTACTTCACCCATTTTTAAGGGTTTTTTCTTTTGACTGTAGTAATCTTTAAGGAATTCTTTTGCTTGTTGAAGTGAAACAGGATAGTTTTTTGCAATGTCTTTTGCTGTCATACCTTGTTGAATGTCTAGGAATAAGTCACTCATTGCGCCTTCTGACATTTCTTCTTCTTTTTTCTTCTTTTTGTCTGTTTCTTTGTAACCATTAGCAAATGCAGCTTTTCTTTGAGCATCAGAAGAAAAACCTTCCTTCATACCCATAACTTTATGGGCAAGTTTAACAAGAACGTTAATGTTTGCACCTTCCATTTTCTTCTTGTTACCATCGTTTACTTTGTCGTAAACCTTTGAAATCATAGATGCAGTGAACATGTCCAACATGACTCCACCTACTTTAGCTGCTGATTTATCTGATACAATCTTTTGGATTTCAGGCATCAAATTCTTTTCAACTAAAAGTGATTCATCTAGGGATTGTACTTCTTTATTTGAAATATAAGATTCGTTTGCATATTGAAGTGCTTTCTGAACGTCTTTGTTTTTAAGCATTGCGTTACCGTAATACTTTGCAATCTCTTTTCTTGCAATAGAATCTGCACCACTAAGGTCTAAAGCAACTTCTACTGCTTTCTTGACCTTTGCATCTGTGACTTTATTCTTCTTAAAGTATTGTGCAACCTCTGAACCAGTAAGTTTCATTTTACCATAAGCGCCAAGAGCATCGACTTTTCCGTCTTTATCTAAGACTTTCTTTTCTTTTAGTTCTTGGAAGATATTGGGTCGAAAGTGATTCATATTAAACCTCGGTTGCGTTTTTCCACATGTCTCTGACTACGTCTTCGACTTTAACTTTTCTGTTATCTTTTTCAGCGACTCTACGTCTATCACCGTCTGCGGAAATCCATTCATCGACTTTCTTTTCACCTTCTTGTTCTTTCTTTTTGTCGATTGCTTTTTGAAGAGCGGGTGGAAGTTTACCTTCAACCATTTCATCGATAGTTTCTGTTCCGTCACCGACTTTATCAACCAGTTTTCGCATCTTGTCTATATCACCACCTTTAAACTCTATGCTTAATTGTGGGTCTCTGCTAGTAGGTGCATGAACTTTTATGTTTTTACCGCCACCTTTTTTGATTGCATCAACATAAGGTTTTTCTTTACCTTTTCTGTAGTCGTCTTCATCTTCATATTCATACATGAAAAGACCTTCGGTAACATTATCGACTTCTTCGTTTTTACCTTTGTAGTTCTTGTCTACGTAGTTAAAAAACTCTTTCTTCTTATCACCTAGTTCAGCGGGTGAATCAACACCAAACTTCTTAAGTGCGGATTTAAAGAATGCTTGATATTCTTTAGAACCCTCTAGGACTGATTTGGTGGCTTCTACTAAACCTTTTGGTAGTTGATTGATGCTCATTGTACTAGTTCTCCTTTTTCAAAATAATTAAAAAGCATTGATTTTTTATCTTCGGTTAGTTCCAATGATTTTGCAAGTCTACCTAACATGTTCTTTTCAAGAAGTTTTGAATTGGTATCTTCATCGGTTTCTTCATGAGTATCTTCTACTATGGGTTCATCAAAATCAGTTAGCAACATTAAGTCAATTTCTTCTGAAATTGTTTGTTCGTCTGTCTTGATGGTTTCTTCAACGACAGGTGTAGGTGCGTCCTTAATATAAGAACGTACTTTTTCTAACTCTGATTTCCAATCTGCTTTATAACTCATACTCTTTATTTATATAAACTCAATCTTGAGAACCAAGTTTGAATCTACTTTCTCCTTATTCATTAGTTTATATTTCACTTTTTCAGGCAGTAAAAATTTATTACCTGTTTCCAATTTGTTACCAATTTCAGTGTTCTCGTATTGAATTTGCCAACCTTCACTCTGAAGAACATACACCATGTCTTTTCGTTTCGTTTGAATCCAAGGTGTCGATGTGTCATATGTCCGTATGACATATTTGTCGTGAGTCCCGTGTTTTTCCAACCGCTCCTCTTTGACCATTACAGTTTACTCCATTATTTAACTTTGGCGGCTAAATCTTTGTCTGCACCGCCCCACGTACCTTTACCTTTTGTGATGAAAGAATTGACCCTTGCAAATGCCCATTGTGGTGCAGAAGTGCCAGGTCTATGTCCTGTTTTATAAGCAGCAAGTCCTCTATTATAGACTTGTTTCAAAATACCAAGTGATATTCCACTCTTCTCTGCTTTTGCCTTTAGACCGTTGTCACCTTCTTCTTCAAGTTCAACCTGTTCAATGATTTCTTGATGTGCTTTATCGACTGCAGCTGGTTTAATTTTACTTACAAACTTCTGAAACCTTGCAAAGTCTTCCTTACCAATATAAATATCACCATCTTTGACACTAACGAATGATAGTTTAAGAAGACCACTTTTCACTGCGAGTAGTTCAAACTTACTGTCACCAGCGATTCTTTTTGTTAGTTCCTTAGCTTCATCAAGTTCAACTTCTTCTTTGTACATGTTCAACTCAAAGGACTTGCCTGTGTTGTATACTTGTACTTGGATACCCTTCTTACCATCCTTACCCTTTAATCGGTAGGAGTTTGTTTTACCTGTCTTTGGTTTTGCTGGGCCTGTTGCAACCTTGTCATCAATTTCATTTGGGTCGATTTCGATTCCAAATTTCTTCTTTGAGTATTCATAAGAATGTTGCATTGCGCCAGAGAATGTTTTGTGATACAAGTCGTAACCTGTAGATGATTTTCCTTCATCCATCTTTAACTCTTCAAATGATTCTTTGATAGGTTTAACTTTAATTGCATCATTGTAAGGATAGTCTTCCAAGGGATTACCAAATACAGATGAGAAATGTTTTTTTACTCTATCATTTGCTTCGTGAAATGCTCTTTCACGTTCTTTGATAAAAGATTCTACGTTTTGACCAGGCGTATCTTCGGAATACGAGATTCTTGCTTCGTCTGTTCCTTGTTCTAATACACCGTTATCTGTTTTATTACCTGTCATGGTTACTCCCAAAAATGTCTTTTAATGTTTTTTCTGTTGTGATAGTCTTAGATGTAGTTTTGAAATCTTTTTTACGCATAATAGTCTTATTAACTACTTCAAACTCTTCCTTGTTACGGTCATACTTGATAACAACAGGTAAGTTTAAATCCATCTGCAAATCTTTGATGACTGCTTCACTATCGGGATTCTGTCTAATACTCTTTGCTTTGTTCTTTGCAATCTTCTTGAACACACGTTGTAACTCTGCAACTGTGATAGCAGGGTCATTGCGGTCATCGTTCATGCGGTCAGCGAAATGTTTGGTGAACTCAATATCAACCCCAAACTTTTTAAGGATTCTGTCAGCAAACTTTTCAAGGTCATTGAGTTGTTTTTGAGATACGTCTTCTCCAAACATTTGTTTATACTTTTTAGTATGAACCGATGTCTTAGTTTTAGCATCGTCATCGCCTGGAGCTGGGCCACTTTTCTTCGCTTTAAAATGTGCGTCCCTAGCATCTTTAGTTTTTTTATCGAGACCTTTGTAATACTTCTTGGGTTGAGTACCATCCTTATGTTTTACGTCTCTGTCTTGTTCTTCTTTATCGTTCTTGAGAAATAGTCTACCTTTAGACTGCATCTTTGCGCTGACTTTTGTTTTGAGACCAGCAGTTCTAAATATAGTGTTGATGAAATTAACTCCTGCTTCTCTGTTCTTCTGCAGTGTCGTTACCATTTGTTTCTTAATGTCTTTTATTGCGACATCAATAATCATCAAGTCATCTGCAACAAGTTTACCCTCTTCAATACTTTGTAAGTATTTTGAGTCTTCGATATCAGGCAGAGTATCTTCCTGTTGGTCTCTCTCTGCTTCTGCTTCATCTTTCTTAGACTGTCTGTCGGATTCTCTTTCATGTTTTGCTTTGAGAGATTCTACCTCGTCTTCGTGTCTTCGTTTGAGGTCTTCAACTTCACGTGCTTGGTCAGCTTTTAAAGACGCAGATTCCTCTGGCCCTTCGGTTAACCATTCAGATTGTTTGTAAGTTTTTGTTATTCTCATATGTTTATTTAGACTTCTTTTTTAGAAGTTCCTGTTCTCTCCAAGATTGTGATGCTTTGTTATTAGGGAATCTTGATGTCCATCCTAATAGTTTACTATACAAAGAATCTGCTTTCTTATTCAAGTCTGCTGGAGTGTCATCATTTTGAATTTCCACAAAGTCTTTCTTAAACATTGCTCTAAATGCTTTAGCATTCTTCTGTGAGTTTTCCCAATCACCCTGTACAATTTCCTTTGGTAGTTTTCTACTACGCATAGCATTACGTGCTTGTGCATTTTCTAGGTTTGCATTCACAAATACCATTTTGTATTCGTATCCTAGTTTATCAAGCATTTTTTTGTAGTTTGCAATCTTGGATGACTTAGCTGCAGTAGTGTCGAATATCAATCCTAACCTACCGTCTAGGTATCTGTCAAGAGCATTACCTGTAATCTTCTTTGCCTTTGCACGTATAGGGTCAACCTTAGAGAAGTCTGCACCTCTTAAGTCTAGACCCATTCCTGCTTTCTTAAGACCAGCTTCAAATGCTTTGTCTGTGTTTACAAGTTTTAAACCTAGTGGTTTTAGTGCAAGTCTATCTACGACTGTAGATTTACCACTGCCTGGCCCACCCATTAGGAATACTGCTTTGAAGATGCCTGGGTCATAAACACCCTCTGTAATTAGGTCTTCTCTGATATACCATGGTACGGTTTCTTCTTTGATACCCATACCAGTTCTCACATCTTTGTATAATGACTGTGCAATTCTTTTGTTCTTACTTGGAACACCATCTACGAATGCATCAAAGTCATCTTCGGATGCAAGTGCTCTCATTTTAGATGCACTCATTCCTGATACATCATCCGCATCGGGGTCTCTCTCACCAGCAGATACAATCTGTATTGAATTGAATTTATAGAAACCGTGTTTACCTTTCTGTCCGTTATACTTCTTAATAAGCATGTCGAACTCTTTAACTCTATCTGAACCTACAACCATACGAACATCGGTGAACCCTTTGTTGTGTAAGTCTGTTACAATTTCAAAGATAGTTCTTGCAGGCGTATTAATAACACCAACTTTCGGGAAGAACTTCTTAAGATAAGATATCTTTTGTTTGTAACTGAGAGGATTCTTTTTAGGGTCACTTGAATGTGAAGTGTAAATCAAAGGCGTAAATCCACCCTTAGATGATGCTTCTAGTTTCTTAACTAGTTTCGCATGACCAGTGGTTGGGGGATTAAAACGGCCGAATGTAAAAGTTGCACCCTTTTCTTTTGCTTCATTGAATGATTGGAATGTTTTCATTAGTCCTTAACCTCATTAGGATTTTTAGCCATGGTGCGTCTTTGGTCACGAACTAAATCATTCATGATTTCCATATTCTCATCACCAGTCTTACTTGTGTCGTATTCATATGCTTTTTCGGGGTCACCAACAATCCACCAATCATCGTGTCTCATCTTAACATCGGTTTGTGCTGGGTAAGAAGGTATAGCGTAATTAGTTTCCTCATTTACACCCCCAAGTCTCTTTTTAATTTTCATCTTCTCTTTTGCAATTACGTCTTTACGTATCTTCAGAGCAATTTTCTTAATTGCTTTCTGTTTTCTTGCCATTTGTTTTTCAAGAGCTGCCTTTCCGCCAATTCCTAAGTCTGCTTTAGACTTACCTTTAAGAATCTTTTTCTCAATTGTCTTTCGTGCCTGTAGTTCTGCTTTCTTTTCAATCTGACCTTTCTGTAGTTGAGGTTTCTTAGCAGCTTTCTTTCTTGCCCTCATAATCTTTGCTTTGTTCTTTCTGAATGCTTGTTTCATTTTCATTCTAGTCTTCTGTGAAACAACTTCATCCAAATGTTCACCAAATGTTGGTAGTCTAAAGTCTTCGTCAACCTTAGCACCTGACCGCCATTGGTAACATGACCAATAGTTTGCTTTCCATTTTGGGCCTGGGTCTGTATCACAACCCATTCTTGAACGATATGCTTTTAATCGTTTTGGGTCATCACGTTTGATTTCCATATTAGGGTCACCGAATGTAACCTTAACAATATTATCTTTATCATTTTTAACATATACACCAAACTTTTTCTTACTGCCAGACGGAAGTCTAAAGGGGTCATTAAGTTTTACCTTTTTACCTTCGTGTTCTGCTTCGGTAATTTCGTGGTCGTAATTGCATGTACAATCTGTCATATATCTATTTATCCCATTTCTTTTGTGCGGTGAAGTTATTATATGCAAATTCCATACGGTCTACAAGTTTAACTGCACCACCTTCTTTATCAATTGCAACATAACCTTCGGGGTTTACAACTTTAAACCCTTTGTCTGTTCTTACAAATGTACCGATACTCTTAACTCTGTTTAAAGCATTGATAATAATCATCTTACCTTCTACTAGATTTGATTGAAACACTGTTAGGTTATCAATCATCTTTCTTAAACCTCTGAGTTCATTTGCAAAATCTTTAGCAAGTTCCCTCTTAATGTTTTTGGTCTTTTCTTGTTTAACTTTTGCAATCATCTTGTCTTCCCAATACTTATCTACATAGTTTAGATAGTCTTGGGTATTAGGATTGAAATTGTTGGCACGTATCAAAGAATTTGCGTATGTCTTGTATGTAGCTCCCGAAGCACCTTTAGCACTCATAGCTTCCATAACTTTTTGGAACTTGTTTAGGTCACCCTTCTTGATACCGTGGAATGCTTTACCTGTGGTAGTCAAAACTTTTTGTAGTTGCAATGCTTCTTTAGCAGTCATTGAACCTGTACCACTGACATCTTTATATGTGGCATCGTCCATCCACACATCACCCTGTTTCAGTCCTTTAATGTTTGCACCAAACTTAGCACCAAGACCTTCGATTGTAGAACCACTGTATGTGGTGTGAAATACAATACCCATTTGAGACTTAGCAATATCTTTACCTAGTTGTGAATCATCTTTGACTGCGTAAACAATTGTGTTTGGGCCAAATGTAAGGTATGTACCATCATCAAACTTTTTCTTTTCTATGTCTGATTTAGTGTACATCAAATCACCTTGTAAGATTTCTTTTAATCCAACCTTTGATAGGTATCTAAATGCAATTAAGAATTTGTTTTCTAGGTCACCCGTGAGTTCGGGGGCGTCTTTTATTTCCTGTTCGGATGTGTAGTGTAGTTGTGCTTTGGTAAACAAAGATTTCTTTGCAACAAAGAACTTACCAGTTTCGGGATGAGGCCCTGCCCATATAGCTGGTGCACCGTCCCATTTAACAGTCATATTTACTCTAGAGTTACTATGACCCTTTAGCATTTTGCGTAGTTCTAAGAGAAAGTGAATAGCAGAACGGCCGCCATCAATACCATTATTGATGATTTCGTCCTCTAAGTGTTCTAAATGTAAATTTTTAACTGCCATAATAGTAGATTATACACCCTTTGAATGTGTTTGTCTACTATTTATGTTTTTTGAAGTGGTGTCGAATGCAAGTGTATTTCAATAGTATCAATAGCACCAGTGAGGCGTTGCACCTCACAAGTATCTTTTTCCTTTCTTGCGATTCTTAATTCCTTTTTAAGTACAACCTTCTGTTGTATCAAATCAAGAACCTCTTTAGATTTCAAATTCTTCGTCATAATATTACCAACTTGTAATACTATTTAGTTAATTTTACATCTTAAAGTCGCTAAATTTACCACTTCTTCCTCTATCTGCAACTGGAATTGAATCATCAAAATTAGAAGTTGCACTGTCTACTAACTCTTCTTGTGCCTCTTGTTCACAATCATAGAGTTTCATACGACTTCTATCAACACCAATAACAAACCTTTTGAATACAGTGGGGTCATTGTATCTGTTTTTTAACTGTTTGACCACTAGTTGGTCTAGTTCATCCAACTCTTCTGAAGTTATCAAGGCAAACATAAAGTCGGCAGTAGCAGGTAATCCAAATGATTCGGATGTATCTTCAAGACCAACATCTGTTGAACCAAATCCACTTCTTGTAGTTTGAGTTGCACTCATAATTGGTACATCATATTCAACCGCAAGACCACGCATCTCTTCAGCAATACTCTTAACCAATGTGTAAGAGTTAGCACCAGCGCCTGGTTTGATTCGTAATGAACCACATATGTTTAGATAGTCAATATAGATGACATCGGGTTTGAAATCCTTTTTGAGTTCAAGTTCCTGTAACAAATGTCTGAAGTGACCAACGTGAGCAGCTGCAGTAGGATACTCCTTAATGAATACTCTACCTTTAGTCTTGTCCTTTAACTTGTCAATCTTCTTACCATACATTGACTTAGACATTTCAGGCAAATCTTTGATAGGAACATTCAAGATGTTTGCATCTATCCTTTCCGCAATCCTTTCTTCTGCCATCTCCATAGTAATATACAAAACATTCTTACCCATGAGTAAGTGTGCAGAAGCCATATGACACATGAAAAGGGACTTACCTACGCCTGTTCCTGCTAAACAGATGTTCAAGGTCTTATTAGGTAAGCCTCCCTTAGTAATCTTGTTGAAATATTCTAAGTCAAACGGTATCTTTTCTTCTTCTGTTGTATAGAAATCGTGTCTACGTTCAGCATCTTCTAATACATTGTGACCCACGTTGGCATCAAATGTAACTGAGAGTGCGTCTCTAAGAAGTTCGGGGATTTCACCAGTAGAACGTTGGGACTTTTTGTCCACGACTTCGATACTGTCCATAAGTGCAAGATAGATTGCTCTGTCTTGACACCATTTCTCAGTCTCACCCGTCAACCATTCTTCTGGCGTATCCTCATCAAAGGAAGTAAACCCACCTACAACCGATTTAGCTGAACCTAGAATGTTGTCTGATAGTTCATCATTCGCATCTAGGTCGATGAGAAGTGCTTCGGTTGTAGGGGGTGTACTAAACTTTAGAAAGTAGTCTTGTACCTGTTCAAATACAGTGCGTTCATCCACCTCAGTGAAGTATTCACTTTTAATGTACGGAAGAACTTTTCTACTAAATGTTTCGTTATGAACTAGATTCTTCAGAATCGTTTGTTCCAGTCTCGCTGTTTTTTCCATACTTAAAATACTCATTAACTACTACTTCTAATTTCTCCATCACATCGGGTGTGAAGTATTTTTCGGGGTTGTTGTTGATTGTTTTACCAAACTCGGTTTTACCATTCGGTAACAACACCCTTGTACTCTGCTTCTTGAATACATCAAAGGCAAGAGCAAGGTCTAACAAACCATAGTATCTATCAAGACCTTTATCATACGTAAGTCTGACATCTACCATTCTGTTCTCTACAGTCAATCTTGATTTAGCATTCTTACAATGAATGATATTACCAATGATTTCTGTACCTTCCTTCTCTTTTCTTTTAGACAAGTAGATAATTGATGAAGCTGCATACTTGAGACCACTACCACCACCCATTTCTTTTTGTGGGAACATGGAACCGATAACGTCATAAGTGTGATTGGTTACAATCATTGGCACTTTTGCACGACCAAGTTTGAGAGTAAGAACTCTGAATGCACCCTTAGTGATTTGGGCACGTGTCATATCCTTTGTCTCTTTACCTTCTGCAGTATCTTCAATCTCTTTAGTAGTTGATAACATACCTAGAGAATCTAAACAAAACATCATTGGTGGACGCTCTGACTCATCTGATTCTAGATACTTATCGAGTATATTAATTGATTGATTTCTGAATTCTTGAACCGTAACTACAGGCACAATAACAATACGATTGGAATCGATTCCTCGTTCCTCAATCATGTCTTTTGTGATAGCAGATTCTGATTCAAAGTATATCACAGCAGCTTCGGGGTGGTCATCCAAGAATTGTTTGACCATACCTAATGCAAAGAAAGTCTTACCTGTGGCAGACTCACCCGCAATTGCAGTGATTTTGTTTTTTGGTAGTCCACCGTATAGTGAACCACTAAGTAATGCGTTAAAGATGTAACTGCCTGAATCGACAAACGAATCTACATCTCCAGCGGCAACGCCATCAGAAACAATACCAGCGTATTCGTTCCCAGTGGACTTGACTAAGTCTTTAATAAATGACATAACACTTCTCCATAATGTATAATCTATTATACTGTATCTAGTACAATAGGGGAAGAGGGTTTTTAGTCCTTTTTATTCCCATTTTTAAGCTTTGATTTCTCAGAGTCAAATTTAACATGTTCTTCCATCATTGTTTTGATGGTATGTAATTCAGTCTCTATGTGCACTATGAATCCGAAAATAATACTGATTAAGATGATGTAAATGATATCCATCCACTCTATTCCTATTATCATGATTCTATGCCAGCCTTTTCGTAACTCATATCAACTACTTTAGAATCGATTAATTTTTTCCTGTTCAACATGTGGTGTGCTTTGGTTTCGTCTTTAGACCCACCATAATATGGGACTGCATGTCCCTCTTCAACCAACACATCTGTAACAAGTTTAGTAACTCCATTCATTTCAACTTCAAAGTCTCCTAGGATTCTTCCAAATTTACCTTTCATGTCCTCACCGTCTCTATTAATCTGAGTCTTCAATACGGTAGTTTTACCAAGTATTTCTTTCAATCGTTTCTTAGATGCTAAACCAAATTTTTTTTCAACCTTATCTCTTGTTCGGCTTTCGGGCGTATCGATGCCCATTATTCTAACTCTTTCGTCAGATAAAATAATTCCAAAGCCAAGGTCAATGTCCACATCCACTGTGTCACCGTCAACTATTTTTACTATTTTTGCTCTATACTCATACATAACAGGCATATTTATGCCCTAGGTACTTTTATGAGAAAAATGAATCCAAAGATGCAACTGGTTCGGGATTCCAACCAATCAGTCCAATAACTGCTTTCAATGGTTCAACGAATGCTTTGTCGAACTGCATGTCATGGTCAACGAATCTATGTAAATCAAACTCTTTTGGTAATCCACCAGTAAACGATATAACGTTTTCGTTGATAGGGTTCGGTGTAGTCAAGTATGAGAAGTGTAGTTGGTTCCCATCTTTGATTACCTCGTACCGCATGTCAAGATTTTTCTCTTTGAGTAGGTGGTTGTAAAGCAAAGCACCTCTTACGTGTATGGGTGTTCCCTTAGAGTAAATCATAGACCTATCAGAGTATTGCTTAAGACCTCTACATCCTCTAGGAAATGCAACATCTTCAGGCGGCAACGTCCTAAAGTCTCTACGGGCAGTCTCAACAAATTCCCATAAGTCCTGTTCTGTCCCGTTCATGACAACCTTAAATGCATCTGTAAGTTTACCTCTGACCCACTGTGGTGTACTAGACTTAGCAGTCTCAATACCCATCATCTTGAGTTTAGGTTCTTTCAGTCTAACACCCTCGTTGTCATGTACGTTTAAGATGTATCTTTTCTTTGCAGTCCAAATACCACGGTCAGCGATTACTTCTCGACCCATTTCCATTTTGTTTTGAAATGCGTTAGTATCCTTTGCAAGGTGTTCATACCCCTCAGCAAGTACAGGTTCAATCTTGTCCTGTGCTATAGTATTAATGAACTCTACAATTTTTTCTTTCGGTGTATCTTCGGGGAATACCTGTTTGACCAAATCATCTAAAGTAATGTACAACGAATCTGTATCAATAGCAATCACATAGTCCTTGTCTTCTGTTTTAAGAACATTGTTTAACCACTGGTTGATTGTCTTCTCACCCCACTTGATAATCAACTGACCGCTTGTGGTGATTGCCTCTGCAAGGTCAACATCAAAGAATGCGAACCATTGATTAGCAAGAGCACCATAAGCGGAGTTAAGTGCAATCTTACGAACCTGTTGGTTATTGTATGCACGTTTGATTTTTGTTTCTAAAACTGTACGTTGTTTCTTATCTGAAACGCTTTCCAGTTCAATTTGATACCCAATCATTTTCTTCTTCCATAACTTACGTTCATCATAGAACTGTTGCATAAGTTCGGGAAGGAAACCCTGTTTATCTCTTTTGAATTGTGCACCGTTTGGTGTTACAGCATAGTCACCATTAACAACCTGTGTACCATCCAGTAACTTCTGTACAGAAGTATCAACCTTACCACGAATCATTTTCTCGGGCGATATGTTGTACTGCATAATAATATGTGGATACAATGAGTTCAAGTCGAAACTTACAACCCAATCATGACCACCAACCAATGGTTCTTTTACGTAAGCACCCTCAATCTTATTAGTCTTTTCTTGACCACGTAATTTTTGTGGGGGTGTCTGAATGCCCTGTTCCTTGAGGAAGTTGTAAATAATGGTTTCCCAATACTTAACCATTCCAAATGTATCTGCATAATTACACTTAGCAGTATACGCCATTGATTGAATCAACTCAATGAAACCAAGTTTATCTTCTAGTTCTTCAATCAATTCTACGTCACGTACATTGTATTCTAAGAACAATGGGTAGTTAGTCCTATACAATGTATGAAGTGAACCATACTCCGTGTAGTCCAGTTTACCTTTACCTAACTCAACGTGAGCAATGTGGTCTAGTTTATAACTTTCCTGTTTGGTGAATGTATTCTTACGATACAGTTCTAGATAATCTAGGACATTTACACCATATAACGTGAACACTTGATTCTTCTGATAACCATATTGGGTGAACTCTCTTACATCAGACATTCTCCAAGGCGACAGTTTTTTGTGGTATCCGTCACCGAATAGTCTATCAAGTCTGTTACAAATGTATGTAATATCAAATGAGTTTACATTCCACCCAGTGATAATATCAAATGACTGTTTGTCCCAATACTTAACAAACTCTTCCATTAGGAATGCTTCATCAGCACATTCAACATAGTCAACGTTATCGGGTGCAGTGTCCCACGGGCCAATACCAAATGTTACTGAGTTTTCTCCAAATGGTTTAATTGTGATTGCATTGATTTTTTCCTTCGCCTCCATGGGTTCGGGAAAACCATCCTCACACTCACACTCAATATCAAGTGAAGCACAACGAATTAACTTGGTGTTGGGTTCTATTGTTCCGTGAAATTTATCAGCGATGTATGTGTATACGTAACGGTCATATCCGTGGATATCAAACCCCTCTACGTGTGCATACTGTTCTCTGAATTTACGAGCACCACCCATAGAGTTTAGATTGACAACCTCAAGTGGTTGACCATCCAGTGACCTATAGGCAGTTTGACCCTTCTTTGATTTGACGTAGTGGTTAGGACGATAGGCAACTTGAAGTTTGACCTTCTTGTTACCTTGATATCCTGTTACCAATATCTTGTCACGTGTTCTTGCTACATTAGTGTAAAAATCCATACTGTAAGTATACTACAGTATTAACTATTCTGCAAGTGTTTTTCTAGTAGGAAACAGCAATTCTCTGACAGTGTTTAGTTTGTCTTTTGCTTCTGCCAGTTTGTGTACCTCAGAATCCATTGCTTGTACTATGTCGGGGTGTTCCCCTATACCAGCAGGATTACTTTGATACACCATGATATTAGCAGTGTGAACTGCTATGTCACCTTCATATTTCTTTTCCAATGCTCTGAGTAAATCTGCCATTATACCGCTCTCACCATTTCTTGTAGTTCGACTGAACGTCTTCCTACTTGTTTGAACCAACGTGAATCTTCCATTTCAACTGCGACTCTTTCCCAGTCTTCAGATACAACACCTTTCCACATGTTATTAAATTTACCGAATCTAGATGCGCCTAAATTAAATGTCATGTTGATTAACACGTGTTGGATATCTTCAGGCAAACTGTAGAAGTCTGACCCACCTTTTGATTCAAATACATGAATTGTTTCTTCGACATGCTTGTCAAAGTCTGTTTCGTAATACGCATCAACAGTAGATTGACTTACTGGTGTTCCAGCAGGTTGTCCGTGTTCCGCATCACCTTCTTTGATTAAATGACCAACACCTAGAGTTAGGTATCCAAGTGAATCTGCATATACTTCTAGCACTTCACCTTCATGTCTTTTAATCTGTTCTTTTAAGATTTCTCTATTCATTTTTTTCCTCGCTTTTCGCAACTTGTTCTTCTAGGAGTTCCACTAGGATATCTCCCATGAAGTTATTTAGGTCTTCGTTTTTTTCCACTTCTTCAATCGACATTCCTTCGGGCACTCTTCTAATAGTTCTTTGGAAATTAAGTTCGGGTTTGCCATCTACAAACTCAACAGAACCAAACTGCCATACCACACCAGTGAATTCACCTTTAACAATTTCAATTGCATAGTGTTCCTCGTCCTTTTGATTAGGATTTTCTACAATCCTACAGAATGATTCAAACATACTCAATGTGTTGTCCCCCGTTGAAATTCTTTTAACTGTTGTGACTCTCTATAGTTATGATGTGCCTGAACCGTCATCTCTGCTACTTCAAGTTCGGGATAACTTGTAATCAATCTATAAACCATACCAGCGACATCGTTCCTAGATACACTTGGCATTGGTGAGTTTAATAATCCTAAACATAACGTAGTCATCTTGTATCGTTTATCTGAATTATACTGATAATTATTTGCAAGATGGTTCAAGGATGCTTTTGCAGCTGCGTAAAGATACCCCTTAGATATGTTTGGTTGAGCTGCACGTGATGAAAAATTGATAATGAATTTACTGTCATCATCTACCCATGCGTTATGGGCTATTTCTAAAATCTTTGTTTGTTCAAAATCATCATGAGCAAAGTTAATTAACACATCAACATTTTCCCACCCCCACCAAAGGTCACCATTCATAGTTATATCTTCTATGCGTGGGGTGAACACTTCTATAGTTTCACCTTTGTATGGAGTTGATTCTAATGTATCTAGAATGGTTTTTGCTAAACCACTAGTTCCTGTTATTGCTACTTTCATAATATTCTGTTACCAAATCAAATGATGGTTTTCCAAACAGCGAACCATCTACACTGCACTTATTACAAGGCGAATGACTTCTATCACCCTTCATTAATCTTTTACGAATCTTTGTCATGGGTTTACTGAACCACACATCATGTAATGACATGGTCAATAGATTACCTACAACATGTTCTCTGCCCCAATCATTGGAACAGAATAAAACATCACCATTCCAATCAACAAACATTTTATAAAAAGGATAATGACACGGTTTACCTTTAAGTGTTTCAATTGCAGTCTCCTCTACTCCTACCCAATCCATTACTCCGCTACGGTTATTAAGAATCAAACCATGTTTCTCAAAGTCACCCCAATGCATTCTATACTTATATTGTTCTTCTCTAATTCGTGCTTCTGTTAGCATCTCATCAAAGTGTTGCATTTGTTCTATGCCATCATATAGATTGATGTAGAGTAAATCTAACCCACTCTTAAATAGATTAGTTACATAGTTTGCATCTAGTTTGTCACCGTTAGTATTACACTCTATAGTTGCATAAGGTAAATTGATTCTAAAAATCTTTACAATTTCGGGGAACCATGGGTTGAGAAGGTTTTCGCCAAAACCACTAAATGATATCTTACCATTAAAACTATTATCACTTAATTCTTCAGCAATTGTTGTAGCACCTTTAACTGTAAGGTGTAAGTTTCTATTGGGAAATATTTTTGGGTCGTGTCTTGGGCAGAATGCACAAGTTCTATTACATAACTCAGTAGTATTAATTTCTACTGTTAAAATAGAATCAAGAGGTCTGAGATTTTTAGTTTGTTTGTCCCAATGTTTCTTCTCCTGTTCTCTTCGATGTTCAAGGAAGTCATATTGGTCAACAGCTGTGATTGGTATATTTCTACTCATAAAAAACTGGAGCGGGTGGGAAGAATCGAACTCCCGTCAAAAGGTTGGAAACCTCTTGTAATGCCACTATACGACACCCGCTTAACTTATCGAATTATGTCAATGTCTTCTGCATTGACGTTCCATGTTTCTAATTCAGTTCTGAGTCTGCCTTCTGATTTAAGTTTGTCGTATCTTTTACCAGCAAGTTTTTTCCACCACTCAACAACACCTTCTAACTCATAACGGTCATAGTTTGGTGCTTTCTTGAGGGTGTCCGTTTCTAGATTTAGATAATCGACCACATTCTCATAACCATAATTTGAAAAGTATTGTCTCTTCCTTTCGGTGAGACGTTTCGCATCTTCAAATGTTTTCTTGAACTCTGCTAACTTTTCTTTGTCATGTATATTTAGTGAGTTTTTTATAGTAGAAATTTGTTTCTGAATAGTCTTCATTTTTCTAGACGATGCATCTTCATGTACTAATGGTTTACCATCGTTCTTAGTTTCAAACCAATACTTCAAGTCCCTATACTTCTCATCATTAATAGAAGGCACAAAGTCTGATACAGTCAAACCCTTGAACCTTAAGAATGGTTTCATACCATCATACTGTGAAGCAGTCTTGGATGAACCATATAGTGATGTAGTTTCAAACCCACAAAATTTTGTATTGTACTTTTTGTTTAATGCTCTTCTGGCATAGTGAGAACAACAGATAGCTGCAAGTAATTTACCGCCAAGATAATTGTACCCAAATGGTTGAGTAGGTACAATAGTAAAACCCATAATAACACTGTCATTAAACCTCTTCATTGTATCTTTGCACATAGTGTCTAATGGTTTACCAAGCATATCATTTCTAGGTTTAGAGTTGATAGTCGGTGAACCGAATCTGATAAAACCCATAATCTTGTTTGTGTTCTTTTCATACACAACCCACTTCAGAGTCTTGCCTGGAATTGACTTTTCCAAGGCATGTGAAGTAGTGATTTCTAGATAGTTATCATATAGGTCATTTGATAAGACTCTACATTCAAATTCCATATCATGGGGATGCATTGAGAAGTCACTGAACATATCATCTTCAGGCCCCATGCCTGGCAATGACGTAGGTAAGTTTGCGACTCGTTCTAGTTTGATTTTTCTTAGATAATCATCTATACGGTCAAACCCATTGTAGAAGTCGATAAAGACTTGGGAAGCGTATAGTGAATCTTCTTTTGATAATATTAGAGACATGTACTTATTATACTGAATAAGCACATGCCTGTAAAGAGGGTTTTGTTAAGAAATTTCGATTTCTTGGGGTTTGTCCTCTTCGGGGATTTCCCTCTTCAAGTAAACAAACAAGATACCATCTAGCAACTCAGATGATTCAACTTTGATATCATCAGCAAGTGTGAATGTTCTCTTGAATGAACGTGATGCAAGTCCTCTATGGATGTATTCCATTTCATCTACTGCTGGAATATTACCAACATCCCCAACAATGGATAAAATCTCTTTCTCTTTAGTGATTGAGATATCATCCTTACCAAAACCAGCAACAGCCATTTCAATACTGAAATTTTCTGCATCGTGTTTTATAATGTTGTAAGGTGGGTAGTTATTATTTGAAGGTGCGGAAGCACGTTCCAATAGTTGAAAGGTTCTGTCGAACCCAATTGCGAATGGGAATGATTTCCCGAATACGTCATCGTACATAGTCATAGCTTTTCTCCTTTTAATTTAAGCAAGATTATTATGTGCAACCTCTAATGAGCATTGCAAAAGTATTTATACATTATATAATGACTTATATAAAAAAATCAAGAGGTTTTCTGTAACTTTCTTATAGTTCTTTTGAAGTATGGTGCGTAGATAGTAACAGGTTCTTCTTTACCTTTAACTGTTATCTTGTCTAACTCCTTTGTCTTAACATCTTTAGGTAGTTGGTCTAATGTGTATTGCGAAAGTATAATAGGTGTATCAAATGTTCTTGTTTGCACCTCAAGTCTTGCAGCTAGATTCACTGCATCTCCTACTACGGAGTAATCAAATCTTGCCTCTGAACCCATGTTACCCACAATGCATGGGCCAGTATTGATACCTGTGCCAATTACTACGGGTGGTAAATCATATCCCTGTTCTTTAAGTTCCTTGTTCATTTCTTCTGTTAGCAGTTCTATTTCCATAGCACTTTTAACTGCCATTTCTGCATGATTTGGACAATCTAAAGGGGCGTTCCAAAATGCCATTAAACAATCGCCCATATATTTGTCGATGGTTCCGCCATTTTTGAGAACGATTTTTGACATTGCGTCTAGGAACTTGTTAATAAGTTCAACTAATCCTTCGGGGTCATCCCTTTTCATATAACTTTCTGAGATGGGGGTGAAGCCAACAATGTCGGCAAAAAGGAAGGAAAGTTCCTTTCTCTCTCCACCTAATTTCAATAATTCGGGGTTTTTTTGGAGCTGGTCAACCATGTCTGGCGATAAATATTTTTGGAACTGTTTCTTTATTTGTTCTTTCAGTTGATACGTAGTGAAGTATTTGTTGAAAGATGCGTGACCAAAAACTAACAATGAGGCAAGAGATGAGTAAAAAACATCGAGCAAAATCAAGTTCTCCATCCAAACGTAGTAGCCCATATACGCCTGCAATCCAACGACACCTAGACTCCCTATCCCCGAAAGAACTGTGGGAAGTCTGTAGACCATTGCCAATATTACTAGAGAAGAAATCAGAACGAGAAAAATCTCTAGAAATTCAAGATAGTAGAATCGTTGTATTTGGAATCCTGTCAAGACGGTCTGAATTAAATTCGCTTGTACTTCATGGGGATACATTGCACCCATTGGGGTTGAAACTGGATTACTCAGACCTGAGGCTGTCAAACCCCATATAAGGATTTTATCAGAAGGCAGTTCATCAGTAACACTGACTCGTTCAAACTGATTCCAAAATGCAATATTAAAGTCTGCATTTGGTTTTGTTGTGAGTGGGGGTAATCTTCCTATCCTCACCCACTCAACACCAACTTCGGGTGTTATCTTAATGTTGTAAGACTGTTCCCCATTCATAACTCTCAACACTTCTAGTGCGAGAGACGGGTATATTTGGTCATTCGCCATCACTACAAGGGGTACAGAACGAACTGTACCGTCTATAGAAGGTGAAGCACTTACAGTACCTACTCCATAAACCGCCTCCTGTAGGGGTTGTATGGGACTTGAGATACCTTTATATGAGTATAACCAGTTACTAGGGTCACCTCTACCTAACTTTGCGATACCGATGTATGGTGCACTTCCTGTTTCTTTTTGATTGGTTGGTGAGGCAGAGAGCAGTGTCAATCTATTCCCCAATGTACTTATCAGTTTATCGTCTTGTTTGAATCTATCGGGTTGTGCAAACGTAACTGTCAATACAGACGGACTTGTCTCTGGCGTCTTTTCAATCATGTCTGCCCATACTCCTCTAGGGAATGGAAACTGACCGTATTTTTCTAATGCCTTTTCGTCAATGTCAACAAGAACTATATCACTAGCTTTAACTGGTTCTTGTTGTGTTTGTAAGAAATCGAAATAGTTGAGTCGAATTGACTCCATGAGGAATGGGTCTGAAACACGTAGACCAACTAGAAGAGCGATGGTTACTAGAACCGTCCACCATTTATACATAGATTTTACCTATAGAATATATGGGTATCTAAATGTATAGTTTGGTTTAAATGGTCTGCCCAATATGGATGTATATAATCTGCATGATACCACATTGAACCTTCCGTTAAATCAAAGTAATGACCATCGATTATATCGTTAGCAATTTCTAAACATTCTGCCCATGTTTTACTGTCTTTTGGTTTATCAGATTTACCATCACAAAACCAAGAGAACTGACACATTCCTAATTGAGGAACTTTTTTTCCTGTCCAAGAAACTCTCCATGATTTGGTCTGATATACCACTCCACAGATATCGTTAGGAAAGTTTACGTGTTCAACACGATTCATAGTAACGTTGGCAACAGCAACCTTACCCGCAAGTGGTTGGTTACCCGCTTCAAAATAGATGTTCTGTGCAAGACAATGAGCATCCATGTTAAGTTCTAATCCGTGTGCCTTTCCCGAAAAGAATCCCATACAGAATCCAAGAACGACAAGACACATATATTTATATTTATTCATGAGGCCTATCCTACCATCCCAAGAGGGATTTGACTAGAGGGTTTTTTATTTAGGGGGAACCTTGAGTAACGTTAACCGAACAACCACCGACAGTAAAACATGACTGCGTTAAGTTATACGTCTGATTAGTTGAACCTTGTTGTAATAGATTTAAGGTTGTAGGTTCAGTACCTTGAAGTGTTATTTGTGAATTATGATTGGCATTACCCTTCTGCATAATATCAACCTGTGAAGCGTCAGCAGTTCCGTAATAATACGTGTGACTATAATGACTTCCAGTACCTTCTTGCCAATGTTCATGGTCTGTGTCATCCGCATGAATATCTAGGTTATGTGTATGATTTCCACTTTGATACACATCGACATCATTATTGTTGCCCCATATGTGTCTACCATAGGTTGCACCATCTAACTGTATAACGTTTTCTGTGTTACCTGTACCATCAATATCACCACCCCATGCTTTACCCGAACCCCAATATGAGACCCAAGAAATTGAGTTACCGTTTCCTGTTTGCGATAAGTCGAATGAGTTGTTGGCATGGGCAAAGGTAAAATCGATATGATTATCGTAACCTATTTGGTCAATGTTAATATTGACACTGTTACCATCAGCAACTTGTTCTATGTGAACATGGTTATGTTCAGGCCCAGCAAAGCACTGTCCTATAAAAAACAATAGAATTACTGCAATTCCTAAATGGGTTCCAGTTATTTTCATTTTTGTTGTTTCTTTAAGAACTCTTCTATTCTTTTTGTTTGTTCAGCAATTGTATCGGCTTGGTCTTTGATTTTCTTTTTTTCAAACATTAGTTTTTCTTTCTGCTGTTGTGTTGTTGTCATTAGTTTGTTTGACGAATCTCAATTTGAATGGCTTCATCACCACCCATTGTTATCGTACTCTCCTTTTCATTGGTTACTGTATTTATTCGGGCCATAGCATCTATGGGTAACGTAATACTTATAGTACCTTCAACTTTTCTAAAGAATTTGACAGTGCCACTTCCAGTATCTACGAAAGTGTTGTATTGAGTATCTTTATCAAATCCTATTAAGGTTCCTTCAATACCGTAATTGTTTCCACCACTGGAACTGCTCTTGTTTATTCCTACTCTTCTATCAAGTTCTTCTACAACATCAAGTAGGTCTTGTAAAAAATCTACATCTAACAAGTCCACATCAAGTTCGGTAAATTCTAAATCACCATCAGAGTCTTTCAATGCATCTACATCAAGACCATCGAACTCTAAAAAGTCTACGTCTAGTAATCCACCGTCATCTGATTTAGTTGAAGATTCATCTATAACAGTCTGTACATCAGCGGGTGGACTGACAATAAACATATTATTAATTAGGTTTGCTGAAATATTATTGATAACTACAGGTGCTGTTGGATACGAACTTATAGTTGATACCATAGTAGCACTGTAAGCTTCATTTAATGTTACATCGATACCCGATTCGTTACTAACTACAATCTCACCCGATGCATTACCATTTGCGTCAGGCAAAAGTATAATGAGACTGCGCCCGAGTTCATCAATAGTGGTTGTAAAATCTGTGCCGTTAATTGCGATGTTAGCAGTTGGCGTTGATATCGAAATGTTCGATTTATTCATTTTACCAAGTTTACCCGAAGCAAACCTAGCAGTACCCATTGCCATTCTCATTGTCATTTTTGACAAGTCGGGATTTGGGTCATAATAAACTTCGTCAATAAACACTAACGTATGTTCTGTAAGTGCAAGTTCTTCTTCGTCTAAGAACTCAATTAACATTCTACCATTACCAGTTTCTGCTTCATCATATAGGTTGACGCTCGGCAGATTGGTTGAAGGAATGTTCACGCCTTCTCTAATGATATTACCAATACCAGTTTGTTCAACTATTTCCCCTATCGTATCCGCATAAACAGGATACGACAAGAGAATAGCATTAATCAGAACTATCTTTTTGATTAATCGTGACTGTAGCATTGTCAGATGTCAAGTCCAAATCAATCTTGCCAGGACATGTGTTGCTTCCACATGAACCACTAGACTGAATTATGTCCATGTTCATAGAATCCCCATCAAGTTCCACTACTAAATCGTGGTCTGAGGCATCTATCTGTTTTGTGTCTATATTATTACTGCTACCAGTAATATCCATTTCCCATTTAGCTTGGTCTGAATCTATATCGATAAAGAACTGGTTTGAACTACCGACTAATGTTAAATCCATGTCCAAATAGTTGGCACTGGCTGCATAACCTTGGTCATAATCCCAAGTGTTACTGCTACCTGTAACTGATATGTCGATGTCTGAGTTATCAGAGTCACCCACATATCCTATATTCCAATCAAAGACGTTACTATCACCAGTAAACGTCATGTCGATGGTACTGCTGTCTAAAATGGCAGGCCCAAATAGTTGGTTGCTGTTACCGATTTGGTCAAGGTTGAAAGTAATACTTGTACCTGTCAAAATCATATCGGTTGCAACTGAACCATTCGCAATGGTTCCACCAAATTTATTTCCGTAACCAACTTGGTCGATTGTTAATACTAATGTATCACCCGACTGTTGTAGAAATATCTCGTTATCATCATCAGCTAAAAGGGGCATAACAGACATCGTCATTAAAAGTGCTACTGCATATTTTAAATTATGATTCTTCTTCATTTTCGTTTTCCCCGATGACTATTTCGTCATCATTATGAGGTGCATCTCGTCCCAGTATTTTCCAATATTTTCTATCATGTCCTTGATAAATCATTTGAAGAACAGCTGCTTCAATAGCAGACCTCGTTGCAAATGTCACTGACTCATTCTTTGTCACACCGTCCTCAATCTCGATGAGTTGGGTATCCATATCAACAAATTTGAAAACATCGAATCCTTGAGATACACTTAGTACAGTTTTCTTGGTTTGAACGTTCATAAGAACTTCCCCAGTCAATGTACTAACTGCTCTTAAGGAAACAATAATCGTATCTCTACGATAAGCAGTCGAGTGCCCTACGCCAAGCGTTCTTGCGCCTCGGCCACCTGTTTCCATGTTAGTATCATATCCGATGACTCCACCTTCTAATATAATACCAGCAAAAAGTAGGGGTTGAATTGTAGTCTTCTCGTTTCCTTCCCCTTTAAATTGTTCTCTTGTGCTTCTGACTATTTGTCTTTCACGCACAAGATTGTCTATTCCTTCTCTCTCAACTACACGGAACCATGTTCCACCACCCGCAGTTTTGAGTGCGTCTATCAACATTGCAGTAACACCTTGACTAACTGCTGTGCTAAATGTTGCGACTCCATCTTGTCTTTTTCTTTGTCCTGTTAAGTCTTGAAACCCATAGACTGCAATAACTGGCATAACCTCAGCTGCTGGCAGTTCTAATAATAATGCATACGCAGGCAACTTGATTGCTTCGGGGTCTTCAATACACTCCCCAACTGCATTCATTACCAGTGTAGTACAGGAATCCTTCATTACAGGAATACCCGCACAACCAGTCATTAAGAGTACCAGTAAAACTGTGGACAAAATCCCCTTCATTAGAATCCACCAGTCCCTATTGGAATCTCAATCGTAGTTGAAGTTCCGTCTGTACCCACAATGGTCATGACTATCCAATCGTCACATAAACCATCAGCATTACATATATTCTTTACTTCATAAGTAATAGTATTACCCTCTAATGAAAACGTACCGTACTGTGCACCTTCTTCATTTGAGAACATATTCTCAACTAATTGTTTTGATAGCTGAGCATAGATTCGTGATTCCAAATTTCTAATAAATTTAGCAAGGGTTGTATTATCAGCTTCTCTCTCTGCTTTCAGCAGAGCTGCCTTTATGTCTTCAGCAATCTTATCTGCTCTAGACTTTTCTTGATTCTCAATTGTCAAATAATGAGCGGAAGTTCCCTGTCCACTAAATGACGGATTCTTAAATTTGTGGACAAGTTCGTCCGCTTGTGTCGGATAAACGACACATATCATTAACCACACTATTAATGCAATTTTTGTTCCACTATCAATTTTCATTTTTATTTTCCTTAGCGTCCTCTATTAATTTTTGACGCTCACGATACTCTAAGACTGTGTTTACCTTTTGTTGTAAACGAAGCATGTCTTGGTCTAACATTCTAAGTTGGTCTGTCAATTTTATACTTGCGGTGAACATTCTTCCGAGTGCGGGTTTGACTTCTATGGTGATGAATTTCCACACATACCATATAAAGTACCCCATACCCATAGACATAACCATTGGGAAACCGAACTCTGCTATTAGTTGAGCAATGTTACCCATAAAGATTAGTCCCTTCTAGCGTCTATAGTTCCATCCTCAACAAAATTTTCTGCACGTGCAACTCTATCAATTGGTGGGGTGAGTTCCAATGCGCTACTAACTAGTAAATCTATTTTAATTATGTCGTTGTTCATTACACGTGCTCGTGTTTCAAGCATGTTAATGATATTTTCTGTGGATGCTATCTGACCTAGGACGGACTCAAATATATATTTGAGCGTCAGATAGATAAAGAATGCCATCACTACCGCTGTTCCGATAGGGATACCAACTTCACTTAAGAATTGAAATATGTCCATACACCTATTTATAGGTTTGGACTTGGTGAGAGTAGTATTTAGGGACAGTTTTTAGAGACTATGCATTACTACATAATCCACTGTCCCTTATACTTATTTTCTGATTTGTTTTATAATCTCAGATTTAGTCTTTGAAGACGTAACAACGATGTTATTGTTGTTAGCAAACTCAATCAATTCCTTCTTTGTGAACTTCATAAGTTTCTGTGCAGTTGGAGCTTTGAAAGATTTCTCTTTCTTAACTTCTTTCTGTACAGGTGGGGTTTCGGTAAATCTACTCGCCCAATCTTCATAAAAACGACCAAGTATATTTTTGTCACTAAAGACTAAAAACAGTGGCACCAAGATAATAAGAACTATAAATCCTAAATATACATCAGAAGGTTCCATAATATTCTCCATTATTTTTAATTATTTATTACAGTAAATTTTCTTCTTTTGCAAGAGTCCAAAGACCGAATCCTAATGCTGGCCAAGCCAACAGTTTAACAATAGGTGCAGCTGCTAATACTAACAGTGACATACCAATAATCATAGCACCGTCCCATGAGGTACGTTCTGCTAATCTTGATTTAACCCATCCTTTTATAAATTCTAAACTGAACATAAGTTCTCCTATTTGCGAGACTGAAGTTTATTGATTTCCTCTTCTAAGGTCTCTATACGTTTTTTGAGCAGTGGGTATTTCTGACCCCATTTTTGCTCTTGTTTTATAATATCTAACCCAATCTTATCTTCACACCATTTATCAAATTTCAATAGTGTAGGCATCATAAAGTTAAATGCGCCTGTTGTTGCCAACTTGACTACAATGTTTTTAAGTATTGTTAAAAAGAAACCAACCATGATTATATCCTCGTAGGGATATTTATCTAATCAATGGTCTTATTGTTGCCAATATTGTATTTAGGAGTCAAAACCCAGTCCTTTTTCTCTTTGAAAGGAATGATTTTGATTTGGGATAGGGGTGCAGTAGGTTCTACAATTACATTTGGTTTTAGAACCTTCAAGAGGTTCCATTGCTGAAGAAGATTAATAATGGTATTTCTTCTACCAATATCATTCTCGTCTAGGTTGCTAGGTTTACCGTCCAGTATGAACAGTTCTTTGAAGTGTGTGATGTAGTAGTGACCACGTTTGTGTAAGATGTGACAAGACTGGTATAACTCTTGGTCTTTTCTAGAGGCGACACCAATCCTAGTGAGGGTCTCACGTATTTTTAAAAAATCATCTTTTTCGGGAAATGTAACTTCGACTAAGTCTTTGACTTCATTCTCATAACTACTTTCCATAATCCTTACCACCTTTTACCATTCTCTTTTTCAACTCACGAACTTGTTTATCTGTAAGCACATCAGCATATTCTTTTGCCTTTAGATTGCTTACTTTATAATAGTCCTTTATCGTCTCTAACTTATTACTACTGTAGGGTTTAGACCAAGAAGAAAATCTTTGTCTTTTCCTAAGTATATTTAGATAAAAAAGGTATTGAAGGCGGTTATCCACACCGTGACGAATGTTCATTTCATTTGCAAAATAAACTGCGTCTTGATGATAAGATAATGCTTTGTTAGTTAAGAAGGGGGCGTATTGCTTCTCTTCGATATCATCTACCATGATATCTTTTTTAGTATGTGATACTGCTTTTACAAAGTCAAACGGATTAGTTTTCTTCATTAAGTTTTTCTCGAATACTGGTCAACAAGGTCTTCCCCCACTAACCGTTTACCAAAGGTACGTATCACCTTACCATTCTGTGAGCGGACGATGATGCCAGAATTGTACTCCACATCCGTCACAGAACCTTGTTCAAAATCCGTCTTGGATTCTTCAGTTTCGTAGTACATAGAAGTCATAGAATGAGCATGCATAGATGTAACACCTTTAGCCCATTCTTCTGCTTCCAACAACAAACGTTGTCTTTCAACTACTTCATCATGTTCACTCATTTAAATTTACACTCACTCATGATTTCAGTCAAACATGCCACAAGATTGATTTCAATATCGGCTGCGAATGCAGATTTGTATTGATAGTCTGCTATGATTAGCACACAGGCAGGAATCGATGACGGTTCTAACTTTGTCTCAAGTGCGTTAAAAATCTTTCTATACATTACTGATAAATCGTTGTCGGAATTTTCCCCAACCCACTTACGCATCTCTCCCCACTTCTTATCTTTAAGAGTGTTTATTAATGGCGTAATCTTCTCTTCAGCAAGAGTAGAAAGTAATCCAGCATCGATTTCACCACCGATGCCATATCTTTGTACCTCATTCAAACAACGTCTGAAATCGGGAAAGAACTTCATGATAAGTTCAGCAAGAACTTCTTGATTGAACTTAATATCCTCAGCATGACAAACTTCCATAAGTCTTGCTAAGAATTGACTTGCAAGTTTTGGTTTCTCAGTGTTAGGAATTTTGAAATCAATCACAGTACATCTTGAATGTAATGGATTGATAATTCGGTTTTTGAAATTACAGGTCATAATGAATCTGCAATTAGAACTAAACTCTTCGATGAATCCACGTAAAGCAGGTTGTACGGATTCAGCACTAATGTAGTCTGCTTCATCTAGAATGACTACCTTTGGGCCGCCAGACAAACTGGTTGTGGATGCAAAGTTTTTGATTTTAGTTCTTAGGGTATCAATCAATCGTCCTTCGTCAGAACCATTGATGACAATAAAGTCTGCACCAAGTTCATTACATAATGCTTTGGCGACAGTAGTCTTACCACAACCCGCAGTACCATTCAATAGTAAGTTGGGTATCTCACCCCTAGTAACTATGTCTTGAAAGGTATCTTTGAGTGAAGTTGGAAGTACACATTCCTCAATTTTTTGAGGGCGGTACTTCTCTACAAATAAAAATTCTTGTTTCATAATATAGGTCTCGTTAAAAGATGCAAACACCCCACCGTGTTTACTGCATGACCCACCCTAGTAGTGATGAGAAGGGTCACTCCCGAAAGTATTACAGAGACTGGCATAACACTAACACAATATTATATATGCTTATTGAGCAGAGTATGTTGAGTCTGGCTCCAATGCAATAAAATATTCTAGTTCAACATCTTTGTTTTTCCAATTGGAAATACCTTTGGAAGATACCGATACATTGTAGTTGCCAGCAAGAACTTTTAAGTTCTCAATCTTAAAGTTCATGGAGAAAGAAGCACCATCGCCTTCCTTAACCATTCGGCTAAATGTATTCGTTGTTGAGTTCTTCTTATCTTTAACTGTGAACTGTACATTGCCACCAGTTGATTCAAGAACCAAATCATTCACACCTAGTACGCTTGATGCTTTCTGTAAATCAGAAAGAAGTGTACTACTCATATCGAAGTTAACTTCTGATTCAGGCATTGTAATCATCTTCTCTGGCGATGTTACCATACCCTCGGATGCATAAAAGTATGACATCGATGAGTTGTCATCCGCAATTGTCATTGCAGAATCGTTAAACTGAAATTCGGGGTCTTCAAATAGAGAAGTTGCACCCAAGAATTCAGGCAGATTATAAACAGAAAATCCTTGTGGGAATTGTTCTGTTACCGTTGCAACTGCAAGAATGTTTTTCATATTTGAAATAGTCTGCAGTTTGTTACCAGCATCTACTTTGATGCCTGGATTTATAGTTGAGAAGTTCTTTAGAACATCTTTAGTTTCGTTACTTATTTTCATCACTGGTTAGTCTCCTATCATGATTGTTTAGAGCAAGGAATCCATAATGGATTACTTTCAAAAGGTCTGCTCTGTTATACCCATCCTTTTTTCCGTATCGCTGGGCATATTTCATAATATTCCCGATACAAAATCCTTCACCGTGACCACTGTCCATAATAAACTCAGTCGCCTGAAATTTATTATGAGAGTAGTGTTGGTCGTAAGTTTTGTCCACATAAGAAGAGAACTCCGCAAGGAGTTCGTCTTCATTGTATTTGTAGTTTATACTCATACGTCTATTATACTTCCTAGAACTGTGGTTCGTCAATAGGGTTTTCGGAAGTTTCTTCAACTTCCTCACCCAGTGGATTTACACCAGCATCAATCTTGGTATAGAGGTCAAGGATAGATGCCCTTGTCTCTTCATCAAACCTAGAGATACACATCTCAATCGACTTGAGTTTGTTACCAAACATTCTGAAAGCATTCACAATGTGAACCAACCTTCTAGTAGTCACAACATCATCAATCGCACCTTCATAGTAGGTCTTTCTGATAACATCTGCCCAGTCAACCAACTTCTCACAGAAGTCCATGTCAACATCACCACTTAGAGCCATTTCCTTAGAAAGGATTTTTCTCTCAGTTGTCACTGGTGGATATTCTTGTTGCATTGTAACCGCAAATCTTTCAAGCATTGCTTCGTTCATGATTTGAGTACCCACAAACTTACCATCATCGGAACCTTGTCCTTTGGTGTTTGCAGTAGCAAGGATAGTGAAACCTTTAGCAGGGGTCACCCACTCACCAGTTTTCTTGATTAGGTAACCTTTACCTTCAAGAACTGATTGTAGACACATCAACTTGTTTGAACCAAGGTCAACTTCATCTAATAGAAGAACTGAACCTTTTCTCATTGCTTTGATGACAGGGCCTTCTCTATAAACAATGTTACCATTGACAAGAGTGTGACCACCCATCAAATCATCTTCATCAGTTTCGATGGTGATGTTGACTCTGAAGAGTTCCTTCTTCAGTTGGGCACAAACCTGTTCAATCATTAAGGTCTTACCGTTACCACTCAACCCAGTAACAAATACAGGGAAGAAGATTTCAGACTTGATGATGTTCTTGACATCAGCAAAGTGACCAAAGGGAACGTAGTTCGACATTTTCTCAGGCACGATTTTTACATCGTCACTCAAAAGATTAATGTCTGCCATCTCAGTCTGAGCAGCAACAGGTGAATTATTAGGTTTCACCATAGCAGGAACGGCAACAGGTTTTACAGGAACCACTGGAAGCGGTTCATATCCACCGTTGTAACCACTCACAACTGCTTCTAGATTGAAGAGAACACCCGAATCGGTTGCTTCTTTGAACGGATACCTTTTGGCATTGTTCATCCAGTAGGGGACAGGCCCCAGTGTTTCAATCTCTTCTTTAGAAAAGACTGATTGGTCGGGGTACTTCCCGACTAGACCGTCAAGGAATTCTTTCCTATCGGGTGTGTAATGGAACGCTTTACCACCAATGGTAATCGATTCCGTTTTATCATACGATGCACTCATAATTTGTCTCCAGTTATATCGTTATTTCTCATCATCAAGTTATAGGCTAACAAAAAAGTAGGGTCACTGTCAACAGCTATTTGCATGTTTGTAGCAATTTACCCATCTTTTTTTGCTGTTTAGCGTTCAAATCACCACCATTGTTGACCCAAATCCTAAAAGCAAAGCATTCGACTGCTTCCTCAGCACACTTAGATACCCTAGGGCAGTTATTCGCTACACATGGTGGGTCACCAACATCCATGACTGCATCAGCAAACTTACTGTAATCAGTATCATGGGAAATGTAGTAAGCGGGGTCTACCCTTAATTCATTCTTAACCTGTATCATTTTTCTTCTCCAGTGGATAAGGGGTTCTCTTCCCTAAACAATTTAACTAAAAAACTATGATTCTTTTCATAGTAATCACTTATCGATGCATATGGTTTTTCACCATGTGCTTTCCGTTCAACACAGTTCTCAGTGAACATATGTTGTAACCAATTTTCAAATGTATTATACATTACGCTATCTCCTTTATAAATTCATTTGTTAAAAATCTTGAACCGACTTTACTGCTTCTGTTTTTCTTGAAGTTAGAAAGCAGTGTTGATTTCTTAGCACCAATCAAGTCATCCGAAAGTTCATCATCCACAGTCTTTAGGTTTGCAGAACAGCAGATGAATAATTTTCCGTAACCATGTGCTTTAACTACATAACCTTCTTTTCTAATTTTACCCCAAGTCTTTCTGTAGTTGTCATCATAACCATAGTCTTTTTCAATAGACTGTGAAAGTGAACCACAAGAGTTTAGAATATCATAGAAGTCTTGCTTTCTTTCAAGAGCAAAGTAACCAGTAACTGTAACACCCGTTTCTTTTGACAACCAATCCAATAGGTTAGCAGTTCTTTCCCAATCATTAGAGTTACCTCTATAGTTGTACCCGTCACCTTTTGGCACAGAGTAGGGATAAGTTTTTCTTGAGTAAGGGTCAGTAATGAAGATATGTTTTGCAATTTGATTCCAACCCAAGTCTTCGGTTGTTCTTATCTCATTTTCCTGTTCGTAAGCTTCTGAAGATTCTTCTCTAGTCAATTTCAAATGAGTTGAATCGTGACTGAACCCGTCAGTTATTACAGTGAGAATCATTTTCTCTAACTGGTAAGCATTTCTAAAAGCAGGTAAGATTTTTCTCATTGCTAACAGTGAGTTGTTCAGCGGAGTTCCACCAAGTCTCAATTTCTGAGGCGAATCAAGTCTAATCATATTCCAAATACTGAATTCAAATGGCGCACCATCAAACCAGTCCTTAATCGTATCTTCAGACTTACTCCAAGACCTAGTATCCGCAGTGATGTAAGCATTGTAAAGAAGACCAAAAAGTCTAATCATATCTCTTTGAGTTTGTTTCTTCTTACCATTAGCAAACAGTTCAAGAAGAACATTGTCTCTACCAAAATCTGAATCACCTCTATACTGGTCGGAGAAAGCATACACTCTGAAAGGAATGTTTACTTTTCTGCAGAACTCAGCGAGTATCAATGACTGTTCCAAAAGGTTTTTGATTGAACCGTAGATTGAACCACTCCAGTCGAGCAGAACAACTACACCGTGGTTCTTACCATCTGGCAAGTAGGTGACTCTCTTAAAGATATCATCCATAACTTGATACTTAGCAACAGCATTCATATCAAGTTTTCCAGTTTTACCTTGGAACGCTTTGACGCTTCTCATTGCATTCTGCTTCATCTCAAATTCTTTTGCCATGTGATTGATAAGAGATTTGTTCTTATCAACAATTTTCTTAGCAGAAAAATCTGCATACTTGATTAAATTTTCCGAATCATCATTTTCTGAAAACCACTCGTTCAAGTCAACTGAAAGTTTCTCAGCAGTAACAATCATGCTGTCAATCTCACCACCATTCTCAAACATTTTAGAAATGTTTTTGGTAGTTCTCACAATCGGAGCAGACTCAACAAATGAACCTTCGTTTTGGTGAGCATTGTACTCGGTGATTGATTCCCTTGCACCGTTCTCATCATCAGAGTAGTTACTTGGATTTTTGTTAGAAGAAGTACCACCAGTCTTACTAGCGATATCACCTTGTCCGCCTTCTTCTTCTTCACCGTCTTCACCGTCACCTTCACCCTCTTGAGCGTCATCACTATCTTCACCACTATCGGATGACTCATTACCTAACTGAGATGAATCATCATCGTCAGGCAAACCATCATCGTCATCGGACTCAGAAGTGTTCGGGTCAAAGTCGGGTTCCATGAAGTCATCTTCATCCCAATCTTCATCCTCATCGAATGAATCGTCTCCAGCTTCTGGCATAGTGACCGCAGCTCTTTGGTCATCTTCATTTCTTGTTTCGTTTTCTTTAGACCACTCATAAATCGCAGTAGCACACTCAACTACTTCTTCCCAAGTAGTACATGCTTCTGACATTTCATAGAATGGTAATTCCTCATCAGTGAATATCACACCAGCAGAAGAACCAACCTTAGTTTGAAGGTTGATTTTATCAATCAATGAAAGTGCATTGACATTCTTACCTTTGATTCCAAAGAAGTCTTGAGCAACCAACTCTTTATAAGCAGCGAAAAAAGACTTGACCAAGCCAGGGTATTTCGCTTTGATTGCTTTCTCAATCCTAACGTCTTCGATAACGTTAAGATATCCTTTAAGTGTTCTATTGTTTTCCAATGCAGAGTGAAGACCCTCGTAAGGTGTATTCAATGCATGACCAACTTCGTGACCCATGAATAGGTCATAAAGTTCGGGACTCATATCTTCTTTGAAGATAGGACAGGCAAGAACCCTGTTCTTAATGTCAAAGTAGGCAGTAGGTATTCTCTTGTGAATAACGGTAAGGTCTTCACCCGCCATTAGTCTCGCAAGATTGTCTTTTTGATTTGTTAGTTTCTCATTCATAAGTATAGGCTACCAAAAAAGTGCTGTCACTGTCAACAGCTCATTTCGTTTATTCAGAGTTTTCTGCACATTCTATAGCGTATTCTACAGCTTTTTCTTCAGAAAGACCCTTTTTTAGTCCTTCTTCATACTTCGCTTCTAGATAACTCTCATAATATTCGCAACTCACCGTGTTTGACTCCTGTCTTTTCTCAATTACAGGGGTATTATCGCACTAAAGTGGGGTCACTGTCAACAGCTCATTTGACTTATTTTGAGTCGGGACGCATGTCCAGTAGGTTCGTGGTGAACCATAGAGGTAGGGTATATCGGTCATTTCGATACACTTTTGATACGGAATGGTGGAAATCCATCCCTTGAAATAGGACTAATTCGCACGCTATGGGGGTGTATTCAAACCCCATGGGTAGAGACTCGCATGGTTTAAACTGCAGTTTACCGCCACTGTAGTCATCATTAAGGTACATTACGCCCGCCCACGTGGTCTGTGGGACAATCGTATCCCCTTCCATAGTGTCATATACATCTATATGCCATGGAATCTCAGACCCATTGGGGTGTCTCATGATTTCGGTCTGTTCGGGATAGACCTTATGTCCTGTTTGAGAAGCAATCTCTGCTATCGATAGGTACTCCAATTTCCTCATCAACGTGCGAATCCATCCAGTTTGAATGTGTCCCATAGGAATTTTTCTCCTATCATAAAGAGGGGAAGGGTCTTCTTGAAGAAGGTGTGGGTGTTCCTTATGGAACTGAATTAAACTCTTGGCTTCTTCAGTTGTTATAACTTCGGGTATTTGGATTAGGTTAAAATCAAGCATTCATCATCTCAGCATTAAGAGGCATACATCTATCTACGTTATCAGAGAACCAAAATGAAATTGTATGTCTTGAGTTTCGTCTCACCTTATGTACACCATGCTCTATATAGATACCTTGAAATAATAATCCAGTGCCAGTTTGGGGTTCGTATTGTTCACCGAAAGGAATATATGTTTCACCCCCTTGGAAATTATCATTCAGATATAAGATACAAGTCCACTCTCTTTGGTTTTCATCGGGGATACCATCTTGCAATGATTCAGATGAGTAAGTATCTAAGTGTGGTTCTTGAAATCCCCCAATCGGCCATTCATTGATTGCAATCATTTCGGGGTAGGTAACTTTACCCTGTGTCTTGTATATCTCGCATATAAGATTTAGAGCTACTTGTCCAACTAGTTGTCTTACCCATGGAGTTTGGATATGTTGAAATCTAATACCACTGTAATCAGTGGAACTACCTACACTTTCTAAATGTTTATGAGTTCTGTGAAACTGTATTATCTGCTGACATTGGTTGTACGTCAGCAAATTTTGCATCATTTTTGGCGTGTAGGGCTTCTGCAATTGCTCTTCGTTGTTCATACTCTATTCTCTTTGCTCTCTCCTTGGGTCTTGATTTGAGAGCACGTTCAATTTTTAACTGTGATGCACGTTGCAGAAATATGATACCATTTAAATGGTCTATTTCATGTTGTACACATCTTGCACCAAGACCTTCCAAAGCAAGTGAACGTTTCTCACCATCAGATGTTTGATAATCAAAGACAATTGACTTTGGTCGTTTTAGCATAATATATATGTCGGGAAAAGATAGACACCCTTCCTTCATCATTTCAGTCTCTTGGGAAATCTGCGTTATGACTGGATTAAAAAAACCAACTATACCCTCGTCTTGAGTTCGCATAACAAACACACTAACATCAACACCAACTTGATTAGCACTTAATCCAAGACCACCATGTTTTTCCATGGCATCTTTCATGCCTGTTTCCAACTCTACAGCATTGCACTGTGGTTTATCGAAATTAAACATTTCAGTGGGGTTGCGTAATACTTTACTCGCTTCTTCAACTAATTCATACATATTATTTTTTTGTTAATCCATTATATTTAACTGCTAAATTATAAAACTGTCCTAGTTTCTTTTTACCAGCGTGACCTGCTTTGTTGGTTCTTACTGACATTTGCATGGTCAATGTAGTATCTTTAGACTGCAAATGAATGAACCAATTCTGTTTTGAACTTCCCGACTTTTCCGCTTTCAAGAATTTTACAACTGGTAAGAACACACCCAACTCATCATCGTCCGTGACTTGTTCGTATGTAGAACCTATGCCTTTAATTACCTTCGTAGGTACATCGGGAGCATCTCTTAAAACTGCTTGTTTAATGTAATCAAACGACTTACCGCCAACTTTACCATTCTTGTTGAATAGGTCAATCAACTCGTCTCTGATAATCTCTAGCATTTTATCATATAATGATTCGTAGAGTTTGCTGTTCTTTTTATCTAAATTTTTTAACAGACCTTCTGTCGTTCTTCTTTCTTTACTATCATATGTATCAGCAGAAGGCATCCCGTCTATTTTTGAGTACACCTCTTTGTGTAATCTTAAAGATAACTTCTTAACATCTTTACCTGCTTTGAAGAATTGGAATACTGGATTTATATATGTATTCAGTTTGGGTTCGGATGTTTTCTTTCCACCCGCTTTCAATGATACCCCTAGAATATTAGGTTTCTTGCCATCAAACTCAATAAAGATATCGCCTGGATGACCACTTGGGACTCCTGTAGGTTTAGCACGATAACCCCAATATACTTGTTTAATTTTCTGTGACTTCTCTTCGTCCATTATGTACTTGTGAATACCTATAGCATTCTCAACTTTTTCTTGGAACTTAGATGAATCTTCTGCAAGTCCTATAAACTCAACAGCGGCTTTCTTATCTGAACTTGCAACACATTTCAATTTGTCAACATCTTGTTTCAGAATGAAATCATAGAAGTCCGTTACGTTCTTTGGTTTGTAACCCTTCTCATGTGCTATAGCAGGAAACAGTTCAGTGATACTTGAGTTCAAAGTTGTTTCATTCATTCCACCCGACTTGGGTTTGAACATAAAGATACATCTTCCACCTTCCATACCTTTAACTTCTACGGGGTCAAAACTAGACAAAGAACTTCCAATTACTTCATGTTCTATTCCAGCGTCTTTAAGATTCTTGACAACTTCGTCTCTATCCTTGTCTCTATCTGGCGTTTTTATAACAAAAACAGTTGTCCTAGATGATGACTTTTTATGTTTCTCTACAGAAAAACCATCCAATACTTCGGGGTCGAAATCAGTTAGTTTGACTTCTTCGCTAAGTAATGGTTCTACCGTAGGTACTGATATGTTATTGAACTGTGAGAAAGATTTCATATTACTATTTATCTTTCAAAGGTTTCGACAGTTCTTCCCATGATGTTTCGTAGTCCGAGTCTCCATCAGCGAATCCCATTACCCCTAATTTTTCATATTCGGGAATTAGTGATTCGTGTAACAATCCGATTCTTTTAAGGTTAGGCATAATCCTAGTAAATAGTATACCTTGGAATTGTGTTTGCCAGATGTTCTCTTGATTGTATTTGTCCGTGTAGTCTAAATCAAATCCATACTTTTCCCAAACAGGATATGCTTTCATTCTGTTTCGCATGATTGTAGATGCTTCCAAAGCAAACTGTGCTCTATCCAACTTTTCTTCTTCAGATAATGTTTCAACAAAATCAGACAGATAAGTCATACCAAATGTTACATGTCTTGCTTCGTCTCTGATAATCAAATCTATCATATCTTTAAAGACTTGGTCAGCAGCCATTTGTCTAGTTGCTTGGAAAGCGGCCAATGCTAAACCTTCAATGATGACTTGCATTCCTATGAATTTCAAATCCCATCGTGGGTCAGTTAGAATTTTATCTAGTAGACTTTTAAGTGGAACAGTAATCGGCCATGTTCGTCCAATACGTGTCTGTAGGTACTTATTAAATGCTTCCACATGTCTTGCTTCATCAAAGGTCTGAGAAGCTGCATATAGTTTTGCATTGAATGTTGGTGCACAACTGGCTAATTGAGATGCAACTAACAATGCACCCTGTTCACCATGTAGATATTGACTTACTGCCCACGAATTCATGTCTATATGAAACTCTACTCGTTCTTCTACAGTAAGTTTGTTGTATCCTTCATGAGCATCCCACTGCCTATCTTCATTCTTGAACATATCAGAGTTTGCATCTAATTGATGAAACGGTACGTCCCAATCAACATCAACCTCTACATTCCAGTTAAGTTTTTTGCCTAACTCATAGAGTTTTTTGATGCGGTTATCTTGAACATTGTAGTCCCAATTGTAAGAACCTGTTAAAGGCGTCTCAAAAATTTCCACAATGTCCGTGGGGTTTAAGTCCTTTTTAGGGTATTCCCCACTATGCTGGACTATCGATTTTGGTGTTGAGGTTGTTCTAATTACTTTCATGTTTTATTTATTCCGCAACTCTAGAGAAGTTCTTGTATTTTTCAAATCTCAATACTTGATTGAATTTATCATGCAAGGCATCACCCTTATGACTTATAATAAATGCATTAGTCCTTTCCGTCAAGGTGTTTAATAATTTTAAAAAGTCATCTGTACCAGCAGTATCCAATGAACTATCAAATACTTCATCAAGAATAAGTAAGTTAGTATTTACACTATTCTTCATTCTTGCGATTGCTCTCCATGTGAATAGTAATGACAAATCAATTCTCATCTTTTCACCTTGTGAGAAGTTATCATATTTGAATACGTCTCTGAATCTTGACTTAATGGTTTCTTCAAAGGATTCATCAATCTCAAATCCAACATAGAACTCTAGTTGTGCTAGATACTTATTAATAAGTTTGTTCATAATTGGGACATATTGTTTGATAATCTTTTGTTTAACACCTTGGTCACGCAATAACATTTGTGCTATATCATAATAATGTGATGTTTCAGATTGTTTTTCTTTCTTCTGAATCAAAATATCTAGTGTATCTTCAGCATCTAGAATCTTATCTTCTGCATCTGAACCCGCAGTTGCTTCCGTCTTCAAGTCCTCAATTTCCTTTTGGAGTTTGGTGATATACTTTTGGTTGGAAACAACTTCAGTTTGCAGTAGCGCAATGTTTTTTTGAACCTCTTCTATTCGTCCTTGGACTTCTCGGATTTCCGCCAATCGATTGGAGCAATTACCGACTTTTCCTTCGATTTCGACAAGTGCAGTAACCAACTCCGTCTTCTTGAGTTCCTTTTCTGTAACATGTTTCTTTTTATGGTCTTCATCTATACCTTGCTCACATGTGGGACAGTTGTCGTTGTCATCATAAAATTTGATTTCTCTAATTGTTTTCTTTCGAGCACCTTCAAGTTGTCGTTCCAAGTCAAGCAATTCTGTGAGTTGATTTTCTTTAGAATCTTTATCCTTGATACTGGTGGTTTCCGCCACCACATCTTGCGTCTTTTCATCTATTTTCTCCATGAGGTTGTTGATATTAGATTGAGTTTCCTCAACCGTGGATTCATACTTAGAGATTTTAGAATCCCTATTCTCACGTAGTACATTAAGTTGTTCATTCAATCCATGAATCCGTTCTTCCATAATCTTGATATCATGACCAGTCTCTGTAATTTCGTTTTTGTGGGCAGACATTTTGTTTCTTAGTACCTCTTGCATTGTAGAGAAGATACTAATGTCCAATAGGTCTTCTACTAAGTTACGTCTGTCCTTGGACTTCAACTGCATGAAGGGGACAAAGTTAGCAGAACCTAAAATGGCTACCTGTGTAAATGAGCGGAAACTCATTTTCAAAATTTGTTTTTCTAGATGTTCTTGGTAATCTCTTACGTTAGCATCTTGATTGACAAGAACGTCATCAAGATACATTTCAAACCTGTTAGGTTTTGCACCACGTATTACTTTGTATTGCTTTGTACCAATTGAAAATTCAATCTCAACTAAGAGGTCTCGACCATTGATTGAGTTTATTAATAAATCTTTCTTTAGATTCCTAAATCCCCGTCCATATAATCCAAAACATAAAGCGTCAAGAAGTGTAGACTTACCACTACCATTTTCACCCAAGATAAGAGTAGTTTGGTGTGTGTCTAGTTGGATTTCAGTAAACGTGTTACCGCTTGATAGTAGGTTTTTATATCTTACTTTCTTAAAATTTATCATAAAAAGTTATGTTCTTCCAATGCCTCATGATACAATGTCTTCATGATTTTGTCTAGTTCTTTTTTCTTACCTTGTATCTCTAGACCGTCAACATACTTTGAAAGAATGGTTAGAGTGTCTTCAATGTTCTCAATCTCTTCATCATCAAAGAAATCCATATGCTTATTATCATCTACTATAGATACGTGTAAAGGATTTACACCGTATAGTTTATCTAAGTATGTGTCGAACCAATAAGGGTTTTCCTTTTCTACTACAATTATTTTGACAAACTTTCCTCTATACTGTTCGTAGTCTGCATCAGAAATAGACTCAAACGACTCATCCGTATCATTGTAGAATGCCTTCTCAAACATCGTTAAAGGATTATGTACAGGCATCATTTCTCTAGTATCAGTATCAAAGATGTGAAAGTATTTTTCATCACCAAAGTCTGACCAAGTGAATTGCATTTGAGAACCCACATAACGAATGTTCTCTATATCTGTTTTGTGGTGGAAGTGACCGCTATATACTTTCTCAAATCTTTTAAGATACGTTGGACTTAAACCATGCGAACAAACCATAGCAGGGTTCATCATTGCACCTTCAATCTCAAAGTGACCGAATGCGATTGCAGATGGTACTGTTTGGAAAAACTCAATAGCGTCTGCATAATTTTCATTATTAATCCAAGGAACCATAGCAACATCTAATCCGTCATAGTTCATGACTTTAGGTTCTTCAATTACATTGACACCCTTTTGGTCATAAAGTAATAACGCTGGTGAATTAACATCATTAGTATTCTTATAATAAGTGTCATGGTTACCTATAATCAAATCCATGGTAATTCCACGTTCTTGCATAGGTTTAATGAAGTGTTCGATGTTTCTTTGAAGGGAAGCAAAGTTGATATACTTACGCCTATCAAAGTAATCACCCATATGAATAATATGCTTGATATCGTTTTGGTCTAGATACGGGAAGAATACCTCTTTATAGAAACGTCCTTGATACTCTGACATTTCAACCATATCGTTCCTAACACCGCAGTGAGTGTCATTCAGAATAGCTATTTTCATTAACTGTTATTTTCGCTTAAGTCTTGGTCTAGGTTTGCTTTCGCTTTCCCTGTTTTCTTTTTACTCTTACGGGGGTTGTAATCCACATGATTCATATGTTCTTGCATCCATTCCACATTAGTATTAACAAATGTTGGGTCATGTGAACCATCTATTGTTGTGTAGGCATCTGTTGTGATACCCGCAGCTTCAATTGATTGTTGTTTGATAAAGACTTGTTTCTTTTCCTTTTGAATTCTTCTTAGGAATGCATAGTAACAAATCTGAGTAACATATGCAAATGCATTGTTAGACTTCTCTACATTAAAGTTGTGAAGATACTGCAAACAATTCTCAATGGCGTCACAAATCATCTCATCTCTATAAGTATAGTTGATGAAGTTTGGACGGGTAGAAAGTCTTGTTGCAATTTTATAGATACACTCACCAATGTATTCGGTCATACGTGGTGGGGTTGCATCCTCTGAAATTGCTTTCTTGTAGAGTGCGTTGTGTTCAGCGACTGCTGCTGTAAACTCTTTGTTGTTTACATAGTGTTCAGGCTGTTTTTTATCTGTAGTTTTCTTAGTCATGTACCTATTATATGGTAATTATCTCATTAATGTAAGGGGGTTTTTAGTATTTATCCTAAGTATTTATCTATGATAAAAAAGGACAATAACATAAACCCAAACACTGATACCTGTATTACAGTCGCCCAAAACACTTGTCTCATTGGGTGAACTTCAGTAAGTTTCTCTATCCAAGATTCACTTGGAGAAAGATTAACTACTTGTAATATTTTTTTTTCCATAATTTCTAAAAAAGCACTAGACAGACTGAACATCTAATGTAATAATAGCTGTGCGCCAGAGGAGCTTAGCTAAGGGAACTTAGTATTGGTTAATTGCCAAATACATAATAATAAACGGAATCGCAATAGGGGCAGTAGCTAGAGTAATCATCAACACAGTGTCGCAGATTCGACATGCAGTTTTATTCTCTTTCATTCTCTCTATCATAGCGTTTAAAGCTAAAGTAGTCATGGTTCTCCAAATAGGTTAGGTTATAAACAAGATTTATGAGTAATTATTAATTTATGTGATAAATGCATATTACTCGCACATATTTAGACAAACAAAATCTCTGATACTTTACGTAACAACATGATATTTAATTATAGGTGATATCAAATATTCGCATGACATAATTTTCAGCAGCATTCTCCGCAAATAACTCACTCTTACCATCAAAGACCACATCTCTTTGCCAAATATTGTCTTGATAATATCTACAACCATAACCACCATCTTCTGTAAGATAGACCTGTGCCTTCCTATTATCATTCCAATAGTCATGCAGTTTGTTTTCAAAGATTTCCATCTTATTGTGTTTCATTTCTTTACCCGACTGTATCTCAATTTCATTTAAATACCAAATTGCCATTAGTGAATTGTCCGTTTGCTGGAAAGGTGTTCTTCATACTCCATCTCCAAATCAAATTCTTCATCCTCTAATATTTCTAGTTTACGTAGTTCCTCTGGCGTAATTGGCCCACCAGTTTCTTCGATGATTCTATTCATCGCTTCGTGTACTGCACCTTTAATATCTTGATTGTATTCTTGGTGAGACCTTACAGGAATAGTTCCATTCTCAACCATATCTAACCACTTTGATGATGCACTGTCATAGTAATCAATGAATTGATGATTGAGTTCGTTTCTATGAACAATGTGTGCTTCGGGTATAAACAATGTTGGTTCAGCACTTAGTGGTGCGTAAGGTATAAAAGTTGACAAAGTATTGTTATCTTGCGTCAACTGTAATTGACAAATCATAGGTAAAGTTATGTTGATACCTTCAGGCATCTCTCTAACCATTCCTACGATATCCAATCCAGTTCTAAGTTTAACAACTTCATAACGATTGGGCGCTAGTGATGTTATGTTATCCATACTTGTATTTAGGTGGTTCATAATTTAAATTGCTTAATGTTGTACGGGAAGTTTTCTTCGTTATAGATATTTATTCGTTCTTTTAGGTGTCGTAAAGTATAGTTGTCACCCCATAAATCATCAGCAATATCGAATAACCTAAGAGATTCTTTACCATTACCCTTTCTCAACCCTCTTCCTATTGACTGTAGGTTTCTAATTCTAGACTTAGATGGAGATGCAAAAACAATGTTGTCTATCTTTTTGATATTGATACCTGTACTGAAAGTTCCATATGATGCCAGGATAACCGCATCGTCTTGTGTTTCAACTAACTCTCTAATCTCTTCTCTATCTTTAGTGTCAGTACCACCGTATACATAGTGTAAATCTTTAACTCTATCCTTCATCATGCTGTGTAAAACAAATCCATGTTTCTCAACGAACTGAAACAGTACAAGTGTATTTCCCTTAAGACTGTATACAAGGTTACAAAGAAATTCATTTCTCTTTTGATTTAATACAAGATATTCCATCTCATCTTGATATGAAATTTTAGATATTTTATCATGTTCCAATATCACAACGTCTATATCTATAGCGGCAATGGTTCCATCTTCAATTAATTCTGAAGTAGTAATAACCTTAGTTGCAGGCCCAAATAAACCTTCTAGTTGTAATCTGTGAACTTCTGTACCATCTAGTGTACCTGTTGTCCCGAAACGGATTGCCGTGGTTCGCATCTTTTCCAAGATACCTTTCAGTACATTTGCTTTAAATAGATGCGCTTCATCTCCTACTACAACATCAAATGATTGTAATACGTCAAGTGGCGCTTTAGATAAAGACTGCCACGTTGTTATAGTGATAGGTGCATCGAATACTTCTTGACCACTGTATATTTTACATACACGTTCTTCATACCCATACTCAGTAAAGTCTTTTGCCATTTGTTCAACAAGGGATGTTGTGGGCACAATGATTACAGTTTTCTTATCATAATATCTAGATAACAAATATATGATTAAAGACTTACCACTTGCTGTAGGGGAAACCAAAAGTTTCCTACCATACTCTATACTTCGTTTGAATGCTTCTAACTGATAGTCTCTAGGTTCAAACGGCAGATGTAAAGATTCAACAAACTGTACAAGTTCGTCCTCACTCAGTGTGTTCTTAACAACAACATCTGAGTCTACTTCATATTTGTATTGTCTTTCCTCACAGAACTCAGCAATGTATGGAAGTAGTCCGATATAAATCTTATGAGTTTTAATACTAAACAAATATACCTTACCATCCCAACGTCTGTTCTTGTAGGAAGGCATGAATTTTGCATTGGGTACTTTGAAAGAAAAGTAATCGTGCAAGTCCTTTGCTATTGAATCGTCACATGAAATCGACATAAAGACTTCATTGACTTTAGAAATTTTTAAGTCCATGGTGGGCCGTTATACCATCCTACGATGGATACTCTAGTTCCTCTTGTAACAGGCGTTACTTGATGGTATAGAAAAGATGGGAATAGACACATTGAACCCAACGTTTGACAAGAAAAAGGTAGTGTCCTAATCGATTCTTCCATATTTAAGTTTAACTTATTCTTTTTCATACCGTCATACTGACCATTAGGTTCCAACCATTGAAACTTACCACCCTCATATTCATCGGGGTCTGTTAGTTGTATAGTCATACTGATTTTTCTATGCGATGGTTCACCTGTTTCATGTCTTACTTCACCACCATGGTCTGTATGCCAAGTGTAAAAGTCACCAGTCAATGCGTCTTCTCTAGCATGGTATATGGTGTACTGAAAATTTTCAATCCACGATAAATTAAATCCCCAATCACATGCATCCATAGCTTGCTGAACAGTGACATTAATTTTATCAACAATAACTTGTGGCATCTCATGTGGGCCAGGAGTTGAAAACCACTTAACCTCACCCTGCCTAATAGTAGGATTCAATGTATCTTCATCAGGGTTTGCATCAGGGTCACCATGAGCTGCATGGCCAGTTCTAGCATGGTCTACGGGAATCTGCTTTGCTAGTCGATGTATTAATGCAACCTCATCGGGTGTAAACACTTCGGGAGCAGTGTACATGTAATTGTTCAGAATCATATTACTGTCCTGCCATAAACTTGCGCCAATCGATTGTGTTCTTAATCGTTTGGTGTCTCCAAGTAATATTTTGCATACACTCTTTAAGGAAGTCGATTACAATCTTTTGATATGCAACCTTACCACTTATTGCTTGTAAGTCAGTATCGGCATTGTACCATATCTGCATATCGTTCTTCATAACCTTCAGACCATCAAATGGGTCATCATCCCATCCAAGTTCTTTGATTTGTTCTTGTGACATTTTTCCGTTATACCACAACCACTTATTCTTAAGCAGTAAGTTGTATTGGAATTCTAGGTTCTTGAGCGTCAATATATTATTGGTCAAGTATTCTTGATATTTTGCGTGTAGCTTGGGGACTTCTAACGATGACTTATCTAGTTCGATGTCATCTATTTCACAATCCTTAGACCACTCATTTCTAAGTTGTTCTAGGTTCATACTATAATTATACCATTAAAAGGTGTTTTTAACTAGAGGTTCCTATCTCATAGTAACTAAATCTAAAGTCTACTGTACAGATAACCGCCTCACCACTTTCTCCCGATGCTAATTCTAAACCACTTAGGTTTGTTGGAAATGCATCATAGAATTTAAAAAATCTATTTGGAATATTCTTATTAGTATTTAGTACGAGTGTAATCATACTATATTTCGACAGGGTGTCACCTTGACTTGATGATTGATTAGTCGCAGTCGCAGTTGTACCCATTAGCGTCTTATACTTTTTAGGGTCTTGAATGGGCACTATTGCATCCATCCAATCATAGATTTCTTTGAAGTTCTGTAAATCTTCATCCACTACAAAGGAAATTGATAGTTTTTCAAATTCCACTTTATCGCCAGGAAAATATGCATCTAGTCCTATGCCTGTTGCTACAGTAGTTTCACTGAATGACATGCCTGGTACATTTGCAGTTCTCACAAAATATTCCACAGTAGGAACCTTATCTATGAGAAGTCTGAAGTTGTTTTTTTGCAGTATAGATTTATTGATAGTAGTCATACATCTATTTAGGGTTTTTAGTCTGCTATTGAGAGTTTGATAACCTTGTTGAGTCTGCCTGATTTCATTATCTTATGAAACCTTTTATATCGTTGTTTAATAAACTTTGCCATACTAGTATATAGTACATCTGTCACACAACTGTCACATAAAAAAGGGAACCCGTAGGTTCCCCGTGATAACTTCCAGCCTGCACGAATGAATGGTATCACTTTTATTTAGGACAAAAAAAACCCCAGCGAACTGGGGTTTTCTCATTCGGATGTAACTATTCTTTATAGAATGTTAGATACTACGAATTTTCTATAGTATTGGTTAGTACCAGCAGAAGCTAGTCCATCAGCAGGTGTAGCACCTACGAATGGGTTAGATACCATTCCGTATCTAGTTTTGAAACCAATTTTTGGTTGGAAAGTATTCTCACCAACCGCACGAACCATCTGTAATGGAACGTATGGGCAATAGAAAAGACCAGCATCATAAGGGTTAGTACCCCTATATCCAACTGTCAAGTAATCAACACCAGCATATGGGTCGATGTACACTTTAACTCTACCGTTTAGAACACCAGCAAAAGTATTGCCAGTATCGTCAACGTTTAAGTCAGTGTTAAGAGCAGGAGCGTAATCTAATACACCTGCCATTGACAATGCAGAAGCAACGTCTGAAGAACAAAGAATAAAGTTACCTTTTCCTCTTCTAGTTTCTTTTGCAATTACGTTAGATTCTCTTTCTATTTGGAACAATAGACCTTTGAATTTCTCAACTGACCAACGTCCGTTAGCATCAACATCTAAGTTGAATGTTCCAGCAGAAGCGGTTGCAGATGCACCTACTTTAGCTTGGATGTTAACGTTACGTACTACTTCTCTATTGATTTCCGCAAGGATTTCAGATGAGAGAATGTTTGCCAATTCAGATTCAGCGTCTAGACCGTGGATTGCTTTAAGGTCTTGAGCTAGTTCTAAAGTGTATTCCGCTTTAAGCGCTCTGCTTTTCGCAGTTACTGTTGCTTTCTCAATTGAGAATGCCATTTGAGCGAAACCGTTTGACGCTTCAACGTCACCTAATGCTTCTGCAGTTGCAGTAGTCATTCCGCTACCAGTTGTGTCTTCATAAGAAGGCGAACTAGTGTCGAAAGGGTCACTGATTGCAGCTGTTAATGCACCAGCTGTAGTTGTTTGGGCACCACTTGAATAAGGAGTGTGTGGTTCTGAAACACCAAGTGCCTCAGTTTTACCTTCTCTTCCTTGTGTAGGATAGTCGTTATATCTTGCTTTCATAGCAAAGATAAGACCCGTTGGCCCAGTCATTGGTTGAACACCACAAATGTCATACGCAACCAAGTTAGGCATAGCTCTTCTTACGAGACTAATGAGAATCGGATCCCAGTTAGATACGGCTGAAGAACCAGTAGCGTTTAAAGGTGCAGCTTCGTCAAGTGAAACTCTATCTTCGTTAAGAGCTTTTTCTTGGTTTTCTAGGATTACTGCGGTGACTGCTCTTTTATAACTATCTTCGATTTTTGGCAAATCGGAGTGTTCTAAAATAGGCGACCACTTTTCCTGTAAGTTTTCTGATAAAAACATTTTATTTTCCTTTAAATTAACCTAATGGTTTTAGTTTTGATATTGCGTCAGCATACCTTTGTAAAGTTGGTTCTATAACAGGTGAAGAATTTTCTTCTTCAAGCGTTCCAGTTCCTTCTTCAACAACTGTATCCTCGGAAATTGTTTCACTTTCAATTCCAAAGTATGCTTCTTTGATTTCACCAATCTTCTCTTGGAAGTCTGATTCGTCATTAAAGTCTACTCCGTTTGCAAGTGACTCAAGTTTCTCTTTCTGTGATTCAGTAAGGTCAGAAGACGCTTCCTTCACCACATTTTCTCTCTTGAGAGTGTTCAACTCTTCTGCGATATCCATATTTGATTGGACTTCGGAGTCAAGTTTAACTTCCATCTCATCGAGACGATTAGAAAGCTCATCGATAACATCATACTTATCTTCAGGAACGTCAACATAATGTTCTACGAACAATGTCTTCAGACCTGTGATAAAGTTTTCAGTCATCTCAGCTTTCAAACCTCTCTCAATGGCTAATTCGTTTTCTTTCGTCCACTCATCAGCTACGTAAGACAAGTATTTGTCAACTGCTTCACTTAGTTCTGCTTTGACCTTATCTACTGAGGTTTTTAATTCGGATTCATAAGCTTCTTTCAAATCTTTCTCAACTTCTGAGACTTTAGATTGAACTGCAGCTTTGAATATTGTTTTTGCTTTTGCTTGGTTCTCTTCGGACAAATCTAATGCTTCTGAGATTGCATTTAAGTCGTCTTCAATTTCAATCTCGACAAGTTTAGATTCTAACTCTTCAGAAGTTTCTTCGTCAATCTCTTCTGAGACTTCTTCTTCTACTTCTTCACTAGTCATAGACTTGTACATTTCTTGAACCTCGCTGTCGTCTAGTTTTTTAACTAGTTCGACAATACTTCTAGCTATTTCTGCCTTAGTCAAAGATTCGTCTACCTCACCTTCTGTTATGGAAGTGAAAATGCCTTGAAGGTCTTCCTTGTTCATTTCCTTCATTGTGTTGACGATAGCTTTAATTGTCTCCATCTTAGTTGGAGCAGATGCCTCAGAAACTTCCGCTTCTTCATCGTCACCTTCACCTTCTTTGATTTTTTCAGACTTCTCAGGTTTCCCCTCACCCTTCTGTTGAGGGTCAGACGAAATCTCTTTGACTCCATCTTCTGCTTTATCTACAGAACTGACAGCTTTGTCAACAGGATTTTCTTCGGGTTTAACGACTTCAGCTTTTCCGCTTTCAATTTTAGCGGCGTCACTGGAACCTTGCTTAGGCGGGTTTTTATCACCTTTCTCAGCTTTAGCGTCAGGCTGACCTGCCTCTAAGACTGTTTCTTGGTTTGTATCTAACTCTGCCATATTTTTCTCCTGTTTGAGTTTACTTTTTTATTTATATGTTATAAGTTCTTAACGAACTCTTTCCATAAATTAATTTTAGTTTCTTCAAGTTTTGCGCTTTTAGCGCCTCTTAATGCGTCTCTCATACCATCCATCTTAACTGGTGTTAGTACACCGTTGTCCATAATCCATTCTACACCTTCCATAATACCTTCTACGAAAGCTTCGGGGGCAGATGGGTCTGCAACGATATCACCAGCAGTTGCTAGTTGAAAGTCACCTTTAACGTATTGAGCATCGGACTTTTGTTCTAAAGAACCTAATCCTCTACTCGACACACCTAGTTTAGCTCCATCATCAATTAAATTTTTCACAATTTGACCGTTGGGGGTGCTTAAAATCTTTGCTTTACCCACATAGTTGTTACCATCTTCGTACA
>ENA-ORDA01000239-ORDA01000239.1-marine-metagenome-genome-assembly--contig:-NODE-239-length-58125-cov-4.825575_pt1 | contig 58125 bp, 51 predicted proteins | sample MGYA00237778_ERZ508506 | MGnify/ENA primary metagenome ERZ508506 (study PRJEB26177, sample SAMN06267891) | marine metagenome | isolation source: Monterey Bay, California, USA | place: Pacific...
ACATCAGCGCGGGATTGACTCTCATACAATGCCCACTGTCCCAGAAAAAATGTCGATGTTTGCCGCCATTGTTGATCAGTTGGAATCTTCTGGATTTGAGTGGATTGGAATTAACAGTTTTGCTAAACCCGATGACGCGTTAAGCCACGCCCAATCAGAGGGTCGTTTAGTTCGCAATCGGTTAGGTTATTCAGATAAACCCACGCGAATCGTTCTTGGTGTAGGTCTGGGTGCTGTCTCTGAACTTCCCAACCTGCTGTCCAGAAATCATACGAGTCTGGATGCATGGCACGAGTCCCTAGATAACAAAATGTCCCCAACCTGTGCAGGGGTTATTTTTACTACAGTAGAGGCGAAGCAGCGTCGCTTGGTGCATCGGTTGAGTGAAACGCTGCGCGCACCGCTCACTGAGTTCCAGGGCGCTGAGCAGCGGGGCTTGCTCGACCAGTTGCAGGCAGAAGGTTTAGTCACTGCAGAATCAGAGTGGGTACAAGTGACCGATTCTGGCAGGTTCAGGCTGTTGCAGCTTTGGGATCCTGATTCAGGTGATCTAAAAATCGCGAAGTCTGCTTAAGCAGTCGGGAATCTTTGTTACCTTTGCCTTTTGCAGATGAAGTGTCCTAAGGGGCCTTTGTCATTTACGCTTGCTTAGGCTTAATCCTTCGATTGTCCCAAACCTATAGTCCGGTTTAAACAACTAATGCGCGCTTTGACGTTAGCATCGCTACCTTGTCTGAATGCTCATCCCTCAAGGTTCGCCATTCCATTAAGAACCAAGGCGTAAATTCCTCTGGGGCTTTTGCTATCCAATCATCAACGTCTTCTAAATCAAACCAACCCCATTGAGAAATCTCATTAGGGTGGGGGGTGATGTCGACAGGTTCCTTCAGATGTCCTACATAGACGCTACAAAGCTCGTGCTCTGATCCGATTGACCCGAAGTGAGCCTGGTACTCGAATTGGTAAATGCGAGTTAGGGGCGTTTCTATGCCAAGCTCTTCCTTGAGACGGCGATGTACAGCGTCCTCATAGGATTCACCGGTCCTAGGATGGCTACAGCAACTATTGGTCCAGAAATTGGGCCACAGTGGCTTCTCCAAACTGCGTTTGTGCAGCATGACCTGCTGATTATTTGCATAGAGAAATATTGAGAACGCTCGGTGTAATTGCCCGCCGGGCAGGTGCACCTGTTTTTTAGAGGCGTTTCCTATCACCTGATCCAGTGAGTCGACCAGTATTAGGTCCTCGGAGTCAAAAGAGACCTGACCGAGTACATCGCTCATAAGGAATTCCTAGACATTGAATAATAAAGTGACCCGCCCCGAAGGGTGCCTCAGAGATTTCACACTAGGGTGAGCGAGTTGGCACTGGGGGAAGCGCATGTTAACTCGTGTCTCTGTGGTCTAAGAGAAGATCGGTGTCTTCTCTCCGGGTCAAAAAAGTCCTGGCCCCATTCAGAGGCCAGGGTAACTACCGCGTCACTTACGTTCTGCGGGTAGGGCTTCCATGTGGCTCGCTGCTGCCATTACTTCGCCGTCGAGCCAGTTATACTTACCAGAGCTCAAAAGAACGAAGTGAATGAACAATGCGAGAACAAACAGGAACGCAGCATTTGCTACGAGCACCCGACGTGGATCAAATAGCATCCATACTCTGTGCATAGTTTTTCTCCGTTATTAGTGGTTAGACCCCTATTAGGGGACGTCCACAGGGTTTACGTTGACTTCCTGATCAATAGAACCAGGGTTTCCACATGAACATCAGTACATGTGCTGTCACCGCGATAGCAACGAAACCAACCCATCCCTGTACATAAGCACTATGGAACTCCTTGGCCTCATTGCTGGTTAGCCCTGATGGGCTACCGCCTTGCTCGCTCATGGTTTTACCTCCCATGTTTTGTCAAGCAGATGCCGCGTAGATGCCAAGAAGGCGTCGGTGCGACGTTTGTTTGAGAGCTATTACCACTAGGTGGCGCCTTCTCTCATCCCCCTGCACTAGGAGAAACCTCCCGGTGCAAAGATAGGTGCCGACCATAAGGCCGGCGTGAGATGTCTAACTTCCAGCAGTCATCCCTTGATCATTACTGCCCGCATTTGCCTGTGCAGGCATTTCTTCGGCCATTTCTTCTGCAGCTGCCTCTACCTCAGCTGCCGGGGCCGTCTCTTCTTTCGGTTCTAGCAACGTTGTGCGGGCTAGATTCGGATAGTCTTTAACCATATTGGCGCCCAGCATGGGTTTGTAGGCCCCTTGGTGGCAGGTGGCGCAGTTCACCTTCAGGGGATCACCCATAGGACCTTTACGGTGATCGGGTAGCCAGTCGGTGGTCTGGTTGACGTACTTGGTATTCATTTCCCTTACCATGCGGATCCCGTGCCATGCCCGTACCCTTGCAGGCGAGCTTTGCTCCCAGTCGTAAAAGGCGCGAGTGTTATGACAGTGCGTGCAGTTCACGCCTAGGGAGTCAGAAAAATGCATCATTAAGCTGTAGATGTATTCGGTTTGCTTGACCGATGACCTGTTGCCATTGGGTAGGGCCGTTTGTCCAGCAACTCGCCAGGGCAGGGTGGCTGCCTCTTCCTCATCACCTTCAAGGTAGGGCGTTAATGGATCATTTGGCAGAGAGCTATAGGCCGCTGTAACAGAGGCAATATTCTGGCCCGCCGTCATAACGCCTGCGGCGTGCGGCTGACCGGGATCGGTTGCCCACACATACTCCGGAATATTCTTTCCACGGTGGCAGGTGTAACAAGTCACACCGGCTCCGCCGACATGGGCACCCCACTCAACGTTAGCTTGCTGAGTCATCGCAGTCATGACCCGGGCAACACGCTTGGTGTACTTAGTGTCGTACTGAAAGCCTTCGGCCACGTGGCAGTAGTTGCATCCCTCTTCAGGAGAGATCCACTCGGTCATGGCAGCCATCAGGCGGGTGAATTCCCCGACACTGAGGTCACCCAGAACCTGCACGTTTTGGTAGATATCCCCGGCTTTCGGTCCAACCGAAGGGACCGCGGGCTGAGGCGTAGGGACCTGATTCGCCGCAACGGTGGCTGCAAGTGTCTTGGGGTTGACAACCAACTCCTGACCCAGGCCACGATTGCCTAGCTGCACAGTTTCTGGTGGTGGCATTTCACAGCCGGCCAGCAACAAGCTGCCAGCAATAACCACTACAGTGGCGCGAATAAACTGAGGTAATTTCATTGGTTCGCCTCCATCATAGGATCAACGACAGGTACCGCGTCGATAACAGGGTAGGCCGGCGCAATACCGTGTTTCACACCCCAGAGATACCAGTTTTCTACAACTGTTCCAGTTAGCAGAATGCCTATGCCACCGGTTATCACGGTCAGTACTGCAAACCACCATGCCCAGCGGTGAATGGATTCCATTGAGGCGTTAAACCCCATGCACCAGCGCCAGTAGAGCATTGACCGTTCGCCCGCTGTACCGATATCGGTGACTTGGTCGATCTCGCGATCGCCGCCATAACGACTCACCGCCAAAATGGTTGCCCCGTGCATGGCGAACAAAATAGCTGACCCGTAAAGGAAAGCGATTGAAAGCATGTGGAAGGGGTTGTAGAACAAGTTGCCGTAGCGCATCGAGAACGCAGCGGTCCAGTCTAAGTGCGGGAAGATGCCAAAGGGCACAGCCTCGCTCCAGCTACCCATGAGGATGGGTCGGATAAAACCGAGTACCAGGTATAACCAAATAGCCGCAGCAAATGCCCACGCAAGATAGTTGCTCATGCCTAGGTTTCTGGAGATGGTAAATGTTCGCCACCACCACAGTAATATCGACGCGGTCAGGAAAAATCCGGCCATCAACCACCAGCCACCATCATTTAGCGGAGGAATGCCCAGGCCATACTCCGGGGGTGGTGGCTCTAATGCGAGCCAGGGTAATTGACGAATGAATTCGATGGGGTCCCAGTTGACTGATGCCCACATATTTAGACCAATGATCTCAAAGGCTATGAAGCCGCACAGGAAGGCGAGAAAGCCTGATGGTCCTAAATAAATAGGCCCAATTTGTGCATCACCGAGCTTACCGGCAATCCAGCTGTGAATGGGTCCGCCCATTCGGTGCTCTTCATCCTTGCCGATGGGTACCCCAGGATAATCCGGAGCGTCGGCCTGAACCTGTGTGAAAATATTCTGATATTCAATCATGATTCAGTCTCTCCTCAGTTCCAGATGGGCAGTTCAAGCCACCAGTTCCACCATTCCGGCCATCCTCTAGTCCAGAAGGGCCCGCTGATGACAATGCACACAGCGCTCCAGAATGCTGCGCCTAGCGCCACGAACAGGCCTAAACGGTGAATGCCTAGGGCGCCGATTGAGTAGCCAATATCATCCCGAAAAAATGTATTTTCATGCTCGCCCGTCTTTACCTTTTCGCCATCCCGAGGGTCGGTGGCCATAAGGATCAGTGAGCCGTGCATCGATAGCGCCATCGCGGTGGTGAAGAAGAAGGTAATGGCGATCATATGGGCGGGGTTGTAATGGAAGTGCAAGAACTGATAGCCAACGTTCGACACCCAGTCAAGATGGCTTAGGATGCCGTAGGGGAAGCCATGCCCCCATGCACCGAGTAGCATGGGGCGGATAACAACTAAGGTCACGTAGGCGAGAACGGCGTAGCTGAAGGCAAAGGGTATGTGTAAGCCCATGCCCAATTTCCGTGCAATCTCGACTTGTCTGAGTATCCAAGATACAAATGCACCGATAGCGCAAATAGTGATTAACTGCCACGCGCCCCCCTCAGCAAAGGGAGCAACTCCCAAGCCATACGATAGGTCTGGCGGCGCTATGTTAATGCGCCAAATATTCCAGGTGTCACCCATGGACGCTCCGACTAAAATCAGCGCAGTCCCAAGCAGGGCGAAGAAGGCGGTACTGACCCCGAAGAAGCCGACGTAAAACGGCCCCACCCAGAAGTCAAAGAGGTCTCCTCCAACCAGCGTGCCACCCCTGACACGGTACTTCCTCTCAAAACTCAGTAATGACATGTCATGTCCCTCAATCCCTGTGCGTCGCTATCGATAGCGTGCCGCGGGTTATTACTTCTCGGTAGGTACGACTCTCGGTCGTGCCTGTTGTTCAGACGTGCATGAAAGCGTAGGGAACCACGCCATATGCCGCCTTTTTCGCTGCTTGAAAACAGCTTTCACCTGGTGAAGCGTGCGCGACCGACTGAAACGTCAGACGACACATCACTGCACCGATGAAAAACCAGCAAAACGCTACGCTTAGCAACAGTCGAAATTGCAGTTGCTCGCCTAGCGATTGCTGATGTCCTTTTTGCCCTGATGAATGATTCATCACACTTCTCCCTCGCGGTCAGGCTGCGGTGCCGGTCTTTACCTCAAGACCTGCACGCAACACATGTTCTTTGCTAACAGCATCGACGCCCTGATGCCGAGCCGAATGCTCGGCGGCATCACGAATTCGTTTTGCTGCTGAAATTCGTACCAATATCGGTTGCTTGGCAACCAATGTTTCTAGTGTTTTTTCTGCATCATCGGCCCAGCGCAGTGCCATACGTGCAGGTGTTGCCTCAACGGCATCCATTTCGGTGCCAAGCGGTAGAATGTGGAACAAGGCGTCGAATAGAGCGTTACAAACTTCCTGTAATAAATAGGTGGCTCCGCTGTAACCCATGAAGGGGGTTCCCGTATGGCGTCGAATAATCGTGCCCGGTAGGGAGGCTGGAATGTAAATGCTCTTGCCGCCTAATTCTGCGAGGTACATGCGTTCGTTATAGCTACCAAACAGGATAAGGGGTGAGGTCTCTGCAATTGTCTGACGAATCGTTTCGTTGTCAGGTTTTACACCGGGTTTGCGTGAAAAGTGAAAAGCGCAGGGAAGCCCTAGCTCATCTTCTAAAAAATGTCTCACGCCACGGGTATATGTTTCGGTGGCGGCGATACCAAAGTTGGCAGTTCCAAAGAAATCTTGGGTTACAGAGCGCCATAAATCCCAAACGGGTTTTAGCGTTGTGTGGCGTTCTTGTTCGATGAAGGGTTCGGGGTCTAAACCGAGCTCTTCGCCCAGTGCGCGTAAAAACTTGGTGGTGCTGTGCAGCCCAAAGGGTGCCTGAAACCACGGCTTTTCTAGTGCCTGACAGAGCTTGGAGCCAAATTCTCGGTACATACACACGTTGGCGTCAGCGTCTCCCAGAGAGGGGATGTCATCGAGATGGCAGCCCAAAGGAAAAACCCGATTGACTCGCGCGCCCATACCCTCGACTAATCTAACAATCTCTGCTTGGTCTGATGCTGTGTTGAAATAACCGTAAGCGGGTCCGATGATATTGACCAAAGGTACGGCATTTTCCTTGGCGGCTTTACGCTTCTTCTTTTTCCCGCCGTACTGATCCCACAGCCAGACCAGAGCGCGATCTGCACTCTGCCATTGATCCTCGTCGATGGTTCTGGGCAGAAAACGCTTTATGTTGGTATCTGCGGGGGTGACGCCTCCGCCGATCATTTCTGCAATGGATCCGGTTACAACGACGCTTGGGCGCTCTGCATCTAGAGTCTGATGGGCACGGCGCAGCGCGCCTTCAGTTCCTTTCTGTCCAAGCTCCTCCTCAGCAAGCCCGGTAACAACGATAGGGAGCTCGTGAGGTGGCAAGCCATCGGTGTAGTGAAGCACCGAGGTAACGGGCAGGTTTTCGCAGCCCACGGGACCATCAATGATTACTTGCAGTCCTTTCACCGCGGTAAACACATATACCGAGCCCCAGTAGCCGCCAGCTCTGTCATGATCAAAGACGAGCATCAGGCAACCTCCCTCGTTTTGATTAGACCCGACCGGTTGATAGTGTCTTCAGTCCAAACACCCGCTGCATCGCCTGACCCTACGCCCTCAAAGAATGAGTCCATGGCGGCAAAGCGTGATTTGTTATTCACCGCTGTGTTAATCACCTGACTGAGCGAACCCGCTCCAGCAGGACCCATAAGCGGTCGAGCAGAAATTAAGTTCGTGAAATACAGTGAAGGGACGCCTTTCTGCTTTGCGTGTTGCACGACCGGCGTGGTGCCGATGGCAAGGTCTGGTTCAAATGCGTCTACAGCACAGGTATCGTCTTCCAGCGAGGCTCGAAACTTAACAGTGACGCCATGTGCCTCGAGCCATTCCTTGTCGTGTGCATTCCACTTTGTGCCGGGACAGGCACTGCCGACATAACGCAGGTCAGCGCCACTCTCGACGAGTAAGCGGCCGACGAGCAATTCAGAGCCCTCATAACCCGAGAGCGTCATACGCGCCTTGATTGGGTTTGCAGCAATGGCCTCAGCAATTGATTTACGCAGCGTGTCGCGGTGTTTAGTCATCACATCGGCAGGCGTACCTAAAGCTGTACCTATCGCGGTGAGCCATTCGGCAGTGCCCTCGGCACCGACAGGGGCGGAGCCAATAACTGGTTTACCTGCCGCAACGAACTCTCGATTACAGGCGCTGTAAAATGGGTGAAGCATAGCGACTAAGCTGCTATCTAATGCGGCGTAAAGCTCTCGCCACTCCCGCGTGGGAACGACAGGACCAGCACTGGCACCCAGTGGCCTTAGTAATCGATCAATTACGATGGCGTCGACAGGAAAAATTTCACCCAAAAGTGCAATTGAAGGCTTGCTGTCTCGGGACTCTAGGCTCGTAGGGCGAGCCACAGGACCAGCGGACACCTCGGAACGCGCATACTTAAGCATGGCAGCAGCCAACACATCCTTCGCTTCAGCATGGGTAGGAACGCCAAAGCCTGGCACATCAATGCCTATGATCCGTACGCCGTTAATAGATTTTGGTAACAGATCTAATGGAACACCTGAAGCGGTGGGCACGCAAAGGTTGATCACAACCACTGCATCATATTTAGCAGGATCAGCCAGGGTATGGACTGACTCTCTAATATCTTCAAAGAGTTTGCCGGTAACCAGGGATTCAGAATCGAAGGGTACGTATCCTACGGTTCGGCGGGCGCCATAAAAGTGTGAGGTAAACGTTAATCCGTAGACACAGCAGGCTGAGCCACTCAGGACTGTTGCCGTGCGTTGCATTCTCAGGCCAACCCTTAAGGATCCAAATGCGGGACACATGCTTTGAGGCTGATCGTGAGGTCCTACGGGGTAGTCTTTAGCGTACTGATCGAGTGTTTCTTGATTGGCCTGACCTGCCGCTTGATCACGCAGGGTTCGGGAGCTTCCAGCACAGCCCGGTGCATCGGTCGCATCCTCTGCCACCAGTGGAATAGTTTCCGGACTATTTGATGCGTGATCAGACATTGTCGTAGACGACCTCAAGGGAAGGCTGCTCAAGCTTTGTTACATCGCAGAGGTCTGCGAGTGTTGCCGGTTGCAGTACCACATTGCGTCCAACCGTATCGCCATCGAAAAGTTCTAGAAGACCGTCTTGTGTCAGTGGAGCCGGTTGGGCCGGTGGTGCTTCGGCCACGTTGCTGGCCAAACCTGCAAAGAGGGATCCCCACTCACTTTCTGGCGTACCTATGATTTCGTAGTTGGCGCTTTTGCGTCGAATATCGTCATTGGCCGGTATCGAGGCTAATTCGGGAATGCCTACTGCCTCGCAGAACGCTTGAGCTTCTCCGCTACCGTCGTCCTTGTTGGTGACCATGCCTGCGACACCGACGTTACCGCCCAATTTTCGGAAATACTCGACCGCAGAGCAGACGTTGTTTGCTACGTACAAGGATTGAAGGTCGTTGGAGGCGACCACAATCACTTTTTGACACATGTCTCTCGCGATTGGGAGGCCAAAGCCTCCGCAAACCACGTCGCCTAAAAAGTCGAGCAAAACATAGTCGAAGTCCCAATCATGAAAGCCAAGTTTTTCGAGGGTTTCAAAGCCGTGGATGATGCCTCGGCCACCACAGCCTCGTCCGACTTCAGGGCCACCAAGTTCCATGGCATACACGCCGTCGCGCTTAAAACAAACGTCTTCTACTCTGACTTCGTCTCCCGCCGCTTTTTTGGCAGCCGCGGTTTCAATAATGGTTGGACAGGCTTTGCCACCAAAGAGTAGTGATGTGGTGTCACTTTTTGGGTCACAGCCTATCAGCAACACCTTTTTGCCTTGCTGTGCCATCATGTAAGACAGGTTAGAGAGCGTAAAACTCTTGCCAATGCCACCTTTCCCATAAATTGCAATAATCTGGGTTTTCGGGGCTTCTGCGGTAGAGCTGGCAATCATGTCAGCGCGTTCGCCGCTAGCCTCTAGGCCTGGGTCATAGACTTGTGCTTCGCTGGGACTCATACGGCCCTCCAGTCAAGAATCATTTTTAAACAAAGGGGATCAGAAAACGCCTTGTCATAGGCTGGCGCAGCGTCTTGGGCGGTGTATTGGTGGGTAATGAGATCCTGCACTTCGATTCGATTGTCTGTGAGCAAGCTTCGGGCGAACTCAAGATCTTCTGGCTGCCACTCTGCGGCTATGCGCAAGGTCGCTTCCGACATAAATGCAATGGGGAAATCAAACTGTATGGGCTTGTGATAAAACCCCGCTAACACGATCCAACCGCCTTTGCTGAGGCTAGGTAGAAGCGTTTCTAAAATCGAGGCGTCACCCGAAACATCACAAATTCGCTCGTAGCGACTTGCAGTATCATCCTTGGGATCGAGTACGGGGTAGGGCGTACCGCTATCTCGTCGCGCGGGATCCTGCTCCCAAACGCGCAGATCTTCAGCCCCTAAAGATTGACATATTCTGGCGACAAGGCGCCCTAAAACGCCGTGGCCAACGACTAACTGAGGCAGTGCACCATTTTCGAAACGTTTAATCGCATGAACAGCGGTTGCAATAAGAGCCAGCAGAACGCCTTCAGAGCCAGTATCGGGTTGCAGTTGTACTAGTCGGGCTGAATCTACGACCAGCTTTCGTGCCGCGCCACCAAATAGTCCAGCGACATCTTCAAAGCCTCGACTTCCGGGTACAAAGACAACACTACCAGCTTTTATCTTGGATTCGCTGCCGGCATCGATCACTCGACCTACGCTTTCATAACCGGGTACTAGTGGGTAATTCAATCCGGGAAAGTGTGGCATGCGGCCGTCCCATAAGAGGCGCTCAGTACCTGTGCTTATGCCTGAGTAGTCAATTTCAACTAAACAGTCAGCCGCGTCACAGTCGGGAAGGCCAACCTCGCGTAACGAGAGGTTCCCGGGTGACTCAAAAACTACAGCTGTTGCTACCTGGGTCATTCAAAGGCTCCGGAGTTTTTAGCTCCTTTAGCTTCTTGTTATTTGCCTTATTGAAGACAATAAATTTCTGTTTTCAATAGGTGTCAGTTTAAAGAGACATTTGAAACTGTCAACAAAAGATTACGCATTGATTTTATCACCGATGAGCACCCTCACAAGGCTGGGCATGGGGCTCTTGGCTTCACGAACGTTGTTAAATCCCGCTATTTTCATCATTGAGGTGAGTTCTGCTGAGGTTCGCGGGCGACCGCTCCCCATTGCCCAGAGATAAAATCCGAAATAGGTGTGTCCAATCGACTCTGATCCGGGGGTTTCTGCCATGGGCTCGGCTACCATCAGCTGGCCGTTTAAAGATAGGGCCTGAAACGCTTTATTGATGAGATGCTGGGCAGGTTTATCGTCGTGATCGTGCAATACACGCACTAAACTCATGATGTCAGCTTGCTCGGGAAGCGGATCCTCGAACATGTCGCCACCCTGGTATTGCAGGGCATTAGACGTGTCGTTGCTGCTATGTGCCGCGGCAGCTTGCTCGGTCACCGCCGGTAAATCGTAAACGGTAGCTCGAAGGTTGGGGAATCGGGCTACCGCGCGGCGTGCAAAGGCACCTGTACCCCCGGCAATATCTACGAGCCGTGCTTTGTCATTGAAATCGACAGTGTCCAGCACGTAATCGGCAATCATCCCCTGAGAAGTTGCCATCAGTTCGCTGTAGGTCTCGGGACTAATGTCACCTTTCTTCACGTCCCCGTAGGCCCAGTAGTTCGCCAGCGCGGTCTTTTCACGCTGACGGAGGAGTGCAGTTGGGTCCGAGAGGTCGGCGTAGAGGTGTTGATGATGGCGAACCATTGCGGCTATGCCAGGATTGGCAAGCATGGCAGCACCCAGCTCCCCTAAGCCCCAAATATTCCCCTCGTAGCACTCTAATAGCCCTAAACCTTTAGCAGCCTTCAGTAGTGTTAGCAGGGCGGGTTCAGGGATGCCGGTAGCGGATATCAGTCTGTCCGTTTGTGCAGGCCCGTCTGCAAGCAGTTTAGGAATATCAAGTTCTACGAAAGCGGCGAGGGTTTGGGAGTACACAAAGCCCGCGGTGATGTGGTGAAGTTGGGTGGCTCGCCGATTTGCGATAAGCCGGACAAGGGGGGTTCGTGCGGCCCATTTTTGAAAGCGTGGATTGGCGATTAACTTGTTGCGGTATTGATGCCAGCGTAATCGCCAGGATGTCGAATAACCTGGGGTGTCATTGCTCACTAACTGTCCCTGTACAGACATAGCTTAGGCCGCCGTATGTTTAATGCCCTGTGGGAAAAAACGGTTTGATTGTTGTTGGACAACGTCATGTAGCAGGGCGCGGCCCTTACAGGCGGGGATGGAGTCCAGCCCTTTTTCGATACAACGCTCTAGACGTTTTACCGCACCCTGTAGGCCCAGTTCCCGCACGGCACTGGGTCTATCGAGGGCGACATCAATGCCCGTTGGTTTGCCGATGGTGGCGGTATCGGCAATGGCGTCCTGAATGTCGTCAGCAACCTGATAGGCTTCACCAATGCTGTTGCCAAGTTCGCGCCAGGGTTCTGAGGGCACACCTGCTGCAGCTGCGCCCGCGCAGGTTGCCGCAACAAACAAGGCCCCCGTCTTGGCTTGGTGGTAGTGCTCAAGCTCGACTCGGGGTTCACATTCCCACGCCTGTCCTGCGCATATGCCCATGGGTCCGCCCACTCCCGCAGCGACAATTGCAGTGACTTGTGCCATTCGGACTGGGTGGGTCACGCTAGAACCGAGCTCTGCCAATTGCTGAAAAGCGGCCACGATGAGGGCATCACCCGAAAGTACGGCGATGCGTTGCCCGAAAGCAGCATGGAGGGAGGGTTTACCGCGACGTTCAATGGCATCATCAAAGCAGGGTAGGTCGTCGTGAACGAGCGATGCGCAATGCAGCAACTCGATAGCCGCTGCAGCAGCAGACGCCAGTCGCGGCTCTGAATTGCCATTGGCGAGTGCTACAGCGAGGCACAAGCGAGGTCGTACCCTAGCGCCGCCCGGAAAGACAGCATAGTCCAGCGCTTTTGCAAGCAGTGGCGGGCAGCCCTGTCCTGTAGCCTCGCGTATGGCAAGGGAGAGGGTGTGTTCACAATCGAGTGACTCTTTCCCCATGGCATAAGCCTCCATTGATGGGAAGGTTTGTTGTAAAGTAAACAAGACATATAAGATGTTCAAGATATATTACACTTTCAGTGCGGGAAGCGTGTCATGGGATCAATGCCAAAAAATGGGCCGCAGGAGGAGATTGCCGGCAAGGCATTGGGGTTTGATGCAGAAGTTCCTGATGGCGGATACCGCTGGTGGTACTTGGATGCATTCAGCGATGATGGCAAAGCCGCCCTAACCATTATCGTTTTTGTGGGTAGCGTATTTTCCCCCTATTACTATCGTGCTCGGCGTCGACACGCCGGTAATCCCGAAAATTTCTGCAGCGTGAACGCTATTCTCTACGGCCCAGATCGTCGGAGATGGTCGCTGACTGAAAGGGGGGCGGGTGATTTGAAGCGCGGACGCGATCAAATTGTTATTGGCCCAAGCAGGGTAGAGCAGAGTGGCGACGAGCGGTTTACCTTTCATATTCATGAGGTATGCAATCCTTGGCCTACCCGCCTGTCAGGGCAGATTGAACTCAGCGTTCCAGCACTGGGGCAACGGTCTTTTGAACTTGATCCTGACGGACTCCATCGATGGTGGCCGGCAGCCCCTGCAGGGCGGGTTAAAGTGACGATGAAAAAGCCCGGCATCGCATGGGAGGGAGCGGCTTATCTAGACTGCAATGCGGGCGTAGTGCCGCTAGAGGAAACCTTTCTTAACTGGCATTGGCAGCGCAGTGCGGCAGAGGCTGGCTCTGGTCACATTCATTACGATGCCACCTTGACCAACGGCGAACGTCGATCTCTTGGCCTGCGTTATGACCCCGATATGTCCTGTTACGAACTCGCTGATTCTGGCAGAGATACACCAATTTCCTCGACGCCGTTATGGCGTGCTCAACGTCTATGTCGAACTGTTTCGGGTCAACCGCGTGTCATTGAGACTCTTGAAGAATCGCCTTTTTATGCACGTTCCGTATTGGATTTGGATACGGGTTTAGGACCGCGTAAAGTCATGCACGAAAGCCTGCACCTTGATCGTTTTACTCGACCTTGGATGCAATGGCTGCTGCCCTTTCGGATGCCGCGTCGGCCTCTGGTGCGACCCTAGTAATGAAGTTCGTGGTTGGGTCAAGATATCTGTAGTTTTCGGATTGCTGACGTCAAAGATTGCTCGGTCAACGGTGCGAAGTAAGCCCGGGGCGAGTCTGCGGCTGATCGGATTCGCAGGCGAGTTATGCGCACGACGGTTTTGCAATGCTTAGGAATGTCCCTCGCTAAGCGCGTTATTATGGCCCGAGGCTGCAGCTTGTTGTCTTGCTTCGAGTACTGCAAATAGATCTAAGGTCCAAACCATGCGCCGATAAATGCGGCGAAAAACCGAATTATGATGCAGCTCTGTCGATTGTGCTGTTTGCGCCTGCTGTACAGCATCGAGCAAGTACTGACATTCTGGCAGCGCTGACTCGTGCAGTCCGGCTTTATTCAGCGCGACCCATTGCGGGGTTCTTAAAACCAGTCTTGCCTTGCCTGCCATACCAATGTACGCGCGGGTGTCTATCGAGTTGCCGCCGCTTTTGAGCAGGGCATGTCCAATTTCGGCATAAAGCAATCTAGCGGCATAAATGCCAGGTCTTGCTCCTACGGGTAACAATGCAATCCCACTCTCGCTGCGTCGATACAGCTGTTCCGCCTCGAGTAATAAGCGCTCAACGACCGTACACAGTGCGGGTGAAAATGTTGGCGCTTGGAGAAAGGATTCAGGATCAATGCCTGCATCAACCAGCATTTGTCGCGGTAAATACAGGCGCCCAGCTCGGGCATCCTCGCCGACATCTCTCGCGATATTGGTTAGCTGCATGGCGACACCGAGATCGGCGGCTCTAGCTAGGGCGTTGGATTCGCGAACACCCATTAGGACGGCCATCATGACGCCCACGACACCCGCCACCCTTGCGCCGTACGCGAAGACATCGGACAAGGTATGGTAGTGACGACCGCTTGCATCCCAAGCGAAGCCCTCTAGCAAGGCTTCTAACAGCGTTCGTGGCAGCTGATGATGTATTACGATGCGCTGCAATACCCGATCAACCGTGCGCTCCTGAGGCGCTCCGCTGTAAATCCCGTCAAGGCGTTCATGCAGTTGGGCAAGTGCGGCATCGGCGTCATCGCCTTCATCAATTAGGTCATCGGCCTCGCGGCAAAATGCATAGAGTCCGCACGCGTCGTTGCGCAGGGTTGGGGGTAGTAGTTGCGAGGCGACCCAAAACGAACGGCTGCCACCGGATAACGTCTGACGACAATGCGCCAGATCCGTATGAGGGGTAGGGAGTTCAGCGAGTTCTGATAGTAGTGGCATGAGGCACGACTTCGTCGAGTACTTTGGCGGAGGAGATGACACCCGGAATACCTGCTCCGGGGTGGGTTCCGGCGCCAACTAGGTAGAGGCCATCAAAGTCTTCGCTTTGGTTGTGTGGTCTAAACCATGCGCTTTGACTAATCCGGGGTTCGAAGCTAAATCCAGCACCCTTAAAGGAGTTCAGGCGATCCTGAAAGTCTAACGGTGTCAGCAGTCTGGAGGTCATTATGCGATTTGAAATGTCTGGAAGCACGGTCTCCGCTAACCGTGTTTCGATCGCTTGTCGAAATGTTTCGGCATGTTCGAGCCAGTCAACGCCAGCATCGAGGTGGGGTACGGGGACAAGGGCATAAAATGTATCGCAACCCTCGGGCGCCATGGAGCTGTCGGTTGCGGTTGGCCGGTGTAAGTAGAGGCTGAAGTCGTCACTCAAAACTTTGTGTTTGAAGATATCTTTGAGCAGGCCTTCGTAGCGAGGTCCCAGTAATACCGAGTGGTGAGGGACATCCTCATATCGACCCTGTGTACCAAAATACCAGACAAACAGGCCATTTGAGTAAGCGGCCTTATCAAGTCTTTTGTTGGTCCAGCGCTTGCGCTTGTTCTCGGGCAAAAGATGACGATAAGTCCAGGCGGAGTCTGCATTTGACACTACAATATCAGCGTTTAATGTTTCGCCGGTCTTTAGCGTGACGCCCGTTGCCCGCCTGCCTTCTGTATTAATTTGGGCGACCTCAGTATTGTAGAAAATGTGGCTGCCTTGTCCCTCAATCAGCGATACAAAACCATCAACTAAGCGTCCTGTACCTCCCATGGCTGACCACACGCCAAAGCTTTGTTCGAGGTGAGAAATGAGTGAATAAATGCCAGTTACAGAAAAGGGATTGCCGCCTATGAGCAGCGGGTGAAAGCTCATGACCTGTCGTAAATACGGATCCTTGATGTAGCTAGAGACCAGGCTATAAACGCTTCGGTCACTGCGTAAACGGATGAGTTGGGGTAGGAATCGAATGAGCTGCCACAGGCTGTCGAAAGATTTAAATCCGAGTCGCTCAAAACCTACGCGATAACGTTGCTCGCTGGCATCTAAATACTTTAGGTACCCCTCGGCATCGGCTTCATTGAAGGTCTTGATTTGTTCAATGTTGCTCTCTCGGTCACCTGAATAGTCGAAGCTTCGGCCATCGTCAAAGCGAATCCTGAAGAACGGATCCATCGGTCGGAGGTCGACGTCATCACTAAGCTTGCGGCCGCAAAGCTCCCACAATTCCTCGAGCAAGAAGGGTGCTGTAATAATTGTTGGGCCTGCGTCGAAGGTAAAACCATCTTGATGATAAACGTAAGCTCGGCCTCCGGCGGCATCGAGCTTTTCAAGAATGGTCACGCGGTAACCTCGCGCGCCCAGCCGCACCGCAGCAGCAAGTCCACCAAAACCACTACCGATAACGATCGCGTGGGGCCGCTCGTCAAGAGGGCCATAATTTTGGGTACCAAGCTTTGCCAGATCAAGTTGCGTGTTCATTATTTTTGACGTTCTCTGTGTCAAGCCAGGCTGACAGTCTATCAGTCCAAAACCCCAGTGAATAGCGTCAGATTTTGGCCGGTAAAGCTGCTCGAATAATGTCTGCAAAAGGCGTGGGGTCTTCTTCGTGTCCGAGGTGGCCAAGATCAGGCACCCTGTAAAGTTTCGAACAGGTGACAAACTCGGATAGGCGCTCAGATTGCCAGGGAGAAACGGTCCGATCGTTGGTGCAAACGACTAGATGCAACGGGGTGCGGAGGCTAGGTAAAACCTGTCGTTGATCAGCGAGATCCCAACCTGCCATCATCTTCAGCGTGCCCGTCACATGATCAGGACGGGAAATTAGTTCCCGATAACATTGCAACATTTCTGCGCTGGGACTAGAGCCGGTTTCAACCAGCATGTTCCTTATAGGTCGGTTAAACATGCCGTGCGCCGCGGTAATGTAAGCCAAAAGCCGAGATTTAGATAACCACTGCGCTAAGCGGTTGAATACAGGTGCCGCCGCTGAGCCGAAGGGGAGGAAAGCGCCGTTTAACGAGACGATGGCTGCAGGCGAAAACTGTTGGTGCAGTGCTAAATGGGTTGCAATAACGGCGCCCGCAGAGTGGCCCACTAGAAGTTTTGGATTAATCTCAAGGGCGGAAAGTAGACTCTGCAAACCACGGGCGTAACCCTCTATGCACACATCCTCTGGCGGCAGCGGGCTGCTAAATCCCTGTCCAGGTAGATCGGGCATGACTAGGGTAAATTGATTGGCCAGCTTGTCCGCAAGCGCGGCCCAGCTGTGTGTCGACGCACCCGTGCCATGAATCATGAGTAGTGCAGGACCTGTCCCGCGAATTTGAACATGCCAGTCGATATCATCAACCTTTATAAATCGGCTGTACTCGCTGTTTGGCCAAAACTTGGGTAGATCTCGGAGGTTCAACTTATGGCCTCAGCCGATTGCACAATATTTCGAAGTCCTTTGGCATCAGCCTGCGGCATCGCTAGATATTGGCCTCCTAGGGCGTCAGCTAATTCACGTGCCTTTTGCTGGGCGCGGGGCGATGCGTCGATGACTAGCGCTCGGCTTTTTAGTGCTTTAAATTGCTTCGCAGCGGTCATGGCTTCTTCTTTTGCACGCTGCCTACCGGGTGTGCCGTCTCTGGCGATGTTGGCGACGCCATCGGTCAGAAAAACCGCCGTAGGTGTCGCGCCATCACGTAAAATTTGTTCTGAAAGCAAGGTTGTGAGTTCTACCGCATGGGCTAACGGCGTGCCGCCGCCGCCAGGGAGCGCTGCCAAGGCTTTTTTAGCCCGTACAAGCGACCGAGTCGGGGGTAACAGAAGTTCAGCTTTGTTTCCTCGAAACGCAATCAGAGCAACGCTGTCACGACGACTGTAGCAATCGGCCAACAGGAGCTCTACGGCCCCCTTGGCTTCAGCCATCCGGTGCATTGCGGCAGAGCCCGATGCGTCCACTACAAAGAGTGTCGTACTTTCGCGCTGGTGGCGGAACCGCGTGGTTCTAAAGTCTGAGGGTTTAATGTGCAGCTGCCCTTGTCGAGCAGAGGTGGCTTGCTGACGCCGCAGGGTTTGCCAAGGTGCGGCGGCTCTGAGAGTCGCCATTAAATTAAGCCGACCCCCTCTGCGTGGGTCACCTGGCTCTGTACCTACAGGACGTCCACGTTGCTTATGACGCTGCTGGGTTCCCGATTTCCCACCACCTGAACTCTTACTTCGCGGTTGGTGCCCTTGCCGTAGCGAGGCGAGTAAGCCCGGCGGTATATAGGCTATTGCTGCTTCAATCAGGGCTTCTAGAGGGGGTGCGTCTGTGGGTTGGTCCTTGTTTTCTTTTGGCTCTTGCTCGTTGGGTTCGGTTTGGGCTTCTTGGGGTTCGGGTTCGCTAGGTTCCTCGTCTGCCTCCTCGGGTGGCTGTTCGGGCAGTCGCGTTGCTCGATGCGCAAGAGCCATAACTACGGCGCGCTCCAAATCAACTTCGATGGCTTCAGTGCGGCCTTCAAGCGCCGCTAGTATTTTGATCAATCGAGAGGTCAGTACCAAAGCTCTAGGTGAATCAATGCCTAGGGCCAGCGTGGTTGCAGCCAAGGCTTCTATAAGCGAGTCTGGAACTGCTACGGACATCCAACGCATTTGGGCATTAATCAGGTTTGCGCGATCTACGTCACTCGATAGGGCGTCGTGCACGCTCAGGCTTCCTAGGTCAACTCGTAACCCCAAGCGTTCTGTTAATGCGTTTTGAGGATGCTCTCCCTCAAGACCCTCGTCTAGGGCAATAACGCCAAAAGCCGCGGGAACTGATTGGTTTAAACCTTCACGAGCGAGCTTCAGAGTTCCTGTATCCAAGGCGCTACACAAGTGCGCAACGGTTTGGCGCTGCGCGCGTTCGGCCATACTTAGTATTACAACGCCCCCGTCGCTCTGGGCCAGCAGTCCGCTCTCCCAATGTAGCCTGCCGGTAGCCAGTGTTTGCGCTAACTCAATGCCGCCTAGTAGGCGTGACTCTTGAACATGTAGGGGAATTCGTTTGGCGGTTGCATTGAGTTGCCACTCGGCAGCTAGTTCGAGAAATAACGTTCTTACTGGGCCTGGTGGACTGCGGACCCATAGGCCGCCTAGTGCATGCGGTGCGACTGAAAATGCGGCTAACGCCGCTTCGGCAAGTGCCCAATGGCTAGACGCCGAGGAAGGCTTCATGAGACGACCATGGTCTCCAGCACGCGCGCAATGCGGCTATCACTTCCCGATTCGTCTAGAGGGTCACGGCGCAAGCGGTGCCGCAGCACCATAGGTGCGACTGTGCGAATATCCTCGCAGGTCAGCAGGTCTTTTTTATTTAAAGCGGCAAGGGCACGCCCGGCACGCAGTAATGTTAGCTCGCCGCGCAGTCCATCAGTGCCTAGCTGAAGACACAGTGAGGCGGCAAATTCCAGCACTTCGTCCGGCGTATTCACGAGACCGACCTGCAGTCTTGCTTTTTCAATGCGACTTCGCTGTGCAGACTCTTTGCGTCGCCATTGCTTAATGAAACCTTCAGGGTCTTGTTCGTAGCGATCGCGTTGTCGAATAATCTCGACTCTCGATTTCACATCCTGAGGCGTCGCCACATCCACTGACAGTCCGAATCGATCGAGCAGTTGCGGCCTAAGCTCGCCTTCCTCGGGGTTGCCACTGCCCACCAGTACAAAGCGAGCAGGGTGCCTAATACTGAGGCCCTCACGTTCAACGACGTTTTCACCTGAAGCCGCGACATCAAGCAGTGCGTCGACAATGTGATCTTCTAGTAAATTGACTTCATCAATATATAAAAACCCACGATGAGCTCTTGCCAAGAGTCCGGGTTCAAACGCTTTTTCACCGGCGTGTAAAGCTCGCTCAATATCTAAGGCGCCGATAACACGATCTTCCGTTGCTCCCAGGGGGAGGTCGACTACAGGTATGCTCACGGTCGTTGTCTTGACGACTTGATTCTTGTTTTGTTGGCAGTTGTCACACTGACCTGCTGGAGTGCGTTCAGGGTCGCAGTTATATGCGCAGTTAGCGATGACTGGAATCTTCGGCAGTAAAGCAGCTAGAGCTCTTATTGCGGTGGATTTTCCGGTGCCTCGATCGCCCATGATGAGCACGCCACCGACCCCTTGATCGACGGCTGCGATCAGCAGTGCCAGTTTCATGTCTTGCTGGGCCACAATAGCCGTAAAGGGGTAGGGTGCTGCCATTCGAGTTTTCCGTTGTAGAACTTAGGCTTATAAGTGTAAACCACAATTAACATAAAAAGTGTAACAATAGGCGCACATTATTGCCGATGACCCGGAAAATACTATGAGTTTAGAAAAGGCGATGGCTGCGGATATCTGCAATTTTTCGGTGGCGGGAGGGGTCCAGTTGAGCTGCTACCGTTCTGATCCAGGGGATGAAGCCTCAGGTAACCGTCCATTGATTTTGCTGCACAGCATCAATGCGGCCCCCAGTGCCATGGAAATGAGGCCGTTATTTGAACGCTTTGCTGATTCGCGTGTGGTTTATGCGCCAGATTTGCCGGGTTTTGGTCGGTCGCAGCGTGGGGATCTACCGTACTCTCCGAGTTTTTATGCTCAGGTAATCGCCGATTTTTTAATGCAAATCGACGGGCCCGCCCCCGACGTGATTGCGCTGTCTTTAACCAGCGAATTCACGGCTCGTGCCCTGCGTGACAATGGCGCAGTGATTCATTCACTGACCTTGATTTCCCCAACCGGGTTGGGGCGCAATCAGCCGCCCTCTGCGGAGGTGGGTGCCCGTATCAATCGTGTTCTCAATATTGGTTGGTTGAGCAGGGGGTTATGGCGCGCCTTAGTCTCTCGGCGCAGTATTCAATATTTCCTTAACAAAGCGTTTTATGGTCCTGTACCCGAGGCCCTTGTTGATTATGCAGTTGCGACAACCCGTGAGCCTGAGGCGGCCCGGGCGCCCTTTGCCTTTTTGACCATGCAGCTTTTCACCACCGACGCACTGACCCTGTTGTACGAATCGCTGCAGGTGCCAACGCTGCTATTGTATGACCAAGATCCGAATATTAGTTTTGAGTGTGTGCCTGATTTACTCGATAACAATACCCTGATCAGCGCTGAAAAAATTGTTCCCACCTGCGGCCTACCGCAATGGGAGCGCCCCGAGGAAACCTTCAACGCACTAATCCGATTTTGGGGTGAATCGCGCTAACACCCTGGCAAGCCAAGGTGCCGCCTGATCTTTCTTGAGTAGGGCTTGTGCCGCCAATCGGCCAGATAGTGTTGCCATGGGAACCCCCGGGCCGGGATGAACTGAGCCTCCCGCAAGGTAAAGTCCAGAAATTTTGGTTTTTGAACTGGGCCGCATAAAGCTGGAAAAGAGTCCGTGAGTGGCTTGCCCGTAGAGGGAACCCCCGCTACCCGGAAAACGGCTAGCAAAGTCCTGTGGGTTTGCCATGCGGCAGGTCGCCGAGCTAAGTGACATTTTGAGTCCACAGTCGGCCAGCACGGCCTCGGTACGCGTGATAATTTCAGACATCTGCTGTCGAGTCCATGTGCTTAGGTCGCCTGTTGCAGGTGCATTGACTAGCACGAGTAGGCGTTCATGGCCCTCGTGATGACCGGTTAATAATCGGTCCTGAGCGCAGACGTAGACGGTGGGCCGCTCAGCGACGGTTTTGTCCTCGAACAGCGCACTAAATTCCCGGGGGTAATCTTCATCAAAAAAGACGTTGTGATAACTCAATGGAAACCCAGCAGTATCTGCCCGCAAACACCAGGTAACGGCAGATAAACCTCTTTGCGCCACGGGGGTCCCTCGGGTTGCCAGAACAACATCGGGGCCCAGACAGCCTGTTGCCAAGGCACTTCGGTCACCATTGAAGATGACATCGTCGGCTTCCAGTGATTCGCCGTTGTCGAGGGTGACGCCACTAACGCGGCCATCGTGGGTATTTATCGCAGCAACTTTAGTATTTAGCCTAAACTGCGCGCCGTGCTCCTCCGCCAAATTTTGCATCGCTCGAGCCAGAGAGGTCATGCCTCCAGGCAAAACCCAGACGCCCTGCTGTTCGGCGTGGGTGATGAGCAGTAGTGTCGCCGGTGCTCTGAATGGTGAGGAGCCTACATAGGTGGCGTAGCGCCCAAAGAGTTGGCGTAGTCGTGGGTCTTTTAAATAATCCCCGAGGGCGCGCCACAAGGTTTGATGAGGTCTTAGTGTCAGCATTTCACCAAGCTTGTTAAGCCCTATGCGCATTGCCAAACTTATAGGGTTCGGTTGGGGCGCTGCCATAAAGCTGGTTTTCAGCAATTCGAAGATGTGACCGGAATCCCGGCAAAGTTGCAAATACCCCTCTGCATCCTCACTGCCGGCTAGGGCCGCGATGTCAGCTGCGGTAACCTGCGGATCCGCATGGAGATCAATGGAGGCACCACTCGTCCACCAATGGCGGGCCAGTGTGGTAATTTCCTTGAAGGGGAGTCGGCTGGCGAATTGTGCCCCTGCATTTGCAAATAGGTCGTCAAATACCCAGCGCATGGTGAAAACAGTAGGTCCGGCATCAATCCAATGTTCACCAGACCGAACCTGATGCATTTTTCCTCCCACAGTTGCAGCGCTCTCTAAAACAGTTACCGCGCGACCCGCCGCAGCGAGCTCCACCGCAGCGGCAAGTCCACCTGCTCCAGCGCCAATAACAATGACGTGCTGTTTGCTCATTTGGCGACCACTTTTTGCACTCGGAATTTACGGGTTACCGTGTATTGATGGTAAATGATTAAGGTTAGGCCGGTGATCAAAGGAATCGCCCAGAGACCTGGCGTTAGCGCTAGTTCTGGCATTAGCCGCACCGCACCGAAAGCAAAAAATGCGGTGTAAACTGAAATTCCTGCGCCTACCAAGCTTTTGATGTGCTCTTTTACATAGTCATGGTTATTGGGTGCAGGTTTAAAAATAAACCAATAATTTGTCCCGACAGTGGCGAAGCCCACTATAGAGAGTCCCATCATCATAGGCTGCTGCACCCAGTAGCCCTGCATCAGACACGTTGTAGACGCGATAGTCAGTGCAATCTGCAAACAGTTGTTGGTGCGTGTTCCGGTGGCACGATGGTTTCTTTTGTGCCGTAGGGCAAGCTTGCCATGCCAAGCAAGATTAACCGTGAGCGTGGCGAGATACAGCATCATCCAGCCAAAAATGGCACGTATCATAGAGGGGTCGCTAAACACCTCATGATCAGACAAGTGCGGGTGAGTTGCTACAGGGTCAAAGAGCGTGGTGGTGGCAATGCCTATTGCGGTGATTCCAGTGATTAGTAGCGTATTAATGAAGACGCGACCAAACCGCCGATGGCTGGTGCTTCCTTTGCGACCTCCTACGGGAATCCAAAACGAAATAAGACCTACTGTCCCGGTGGCAATGTGGACAGCAACTAAGGTCATAAAGATGTCATGGGTCGACACCATCAAAGCGCCCTCGCATACTGGTGAATCTGTTGTCCTGGCGTCTCACTATGTCCTATAGCAATCACTTTGTCCCGCCCCATCCCAAACCGCTGCCTGCGCTGCCCGCTCTCGCTAGGGTTCTGTGGCATGGCGATGGCAACTTGCTCGAGCTGATGCCGGGTGAGGCTTATAGATTTGATTTTGGTAATTTGGGTTATTCCCGACGCTCGACCGTGCTGTTTAACCAGCCGGAATTGGTGCGAGAGATTTTGCGTGATGACGGCAGCCGCTTCCCGAAAAGTGATTTGATGGTTAACGCCCTTGAGCCGCTGATCGGCCAGTCTATTTTTGTCACTGATGGTGCGCGTTGGAAGCGTCAGCGCGGCATGATAGACCCCGCATTTTCTCAGCTGCGGGTAAGCCATGCCTTTGATGCCATGCAGTCTGCTGTTCTTGACCATTTGGATGTTTTGGACGGTCATGCTGACAGTGGGGACAGTTTTTCCCTCGACATGGCCATGAGCCATTTGACGGCCGATGTCATTTGTCGAACGATATTTTCGACACCGCTTGCGGCGGGGGTGTCTAGCGACGTTTTTGAAGACTTCACAGAATTTGAGCAGTCGGTAGCGCAGGTTGATATTTTTCGTCTCATTTTTCAAAAAGCCTGGGCAAAGATGCCGCAGCCCCCGGGAGTATTGGCCGCTTGCCAGCGTATCCGAGGGCACCTGGGTGACTTGGTGGATCCCCATTTGGAAAATCCTGGCGCCTTCAATGATATTGCGAGTGACGTGATTGCGGCCAAAGACAGTGATACTGGGGAGGCGTTTACCCGTGAAGAGCTGATTGACCAGCTGGGGGTTTTCTTTCTGGCTGGGCATGAGACGTCGGCTAGCGCATTGACCTGGGTGTTTTACTTGCTGGCCGAGCAGCCAACCTTGGTCTTGCGACTGCGTAATGAGCTTGAGCACGTTGTGGGGTCGGGCCCCATTAACTTCAATCACGTGAAACAACTGCCCTTGGTTCGAGCCGTATTTAGGGAGACCCTCCGGCTCTATCCGCCGATTACTTTTATTCCCCGCGTCGCCCTTGAAGATTGTCAAATTGGCCCGAGGAAGCTGCGGCGTGGTGCGCTGGTCATGGTCTCGCCATGGACCATTCATCGGCACCAGCGTTATTGGAGCGATCCCGATGCTTTCATACCTGATCGCTTTCTCGTTGAGGGTGAGAGCTCGATTCAAGAAGGCGCGTATATTCCTTTTGGCGTTGGACCACACACGTGCATTGGTGCGGGCTTCGCTCAAGCTGAAGCAGTTTTGATTATTGCTGAGCTGGTACGGCGCTTCGATTTCAGCCGTGCCGACAGACAGTCTGTACGGCCTGCTGCACGATTGACGACCCGCCCGGCCCAGCAAATTAAGCTTCATTGTCGACGCTTGTGACCGCTTCGGTCGAAGTCTCCGACCATAACGGCGCGATATCTCGCTGGCATGCTTCTCCGAGTGATATTCCTTCGAGAAGCGCCGGCTTTAAAATTGGCCATGAGAGTGGCGTCATTAATAAAAAAGGCAGGGGATCCCGCCAGGACCAGACCACGTCAGAAACTTTCCAGCATAAACCTATCCGTCGCCCAAACTCTTTGAAATCGCCAGAAAACAATGCTGCATAGGCCTCGGTCAGGGTGCTGTAGCGCCACTGCCAGATCGCATTTATATGGGGGGTTAGCGGTGTGTTTTTGGAGGTGGAAAGGGCAGCTCCCAAGCTTTCCGCGGTGAAAAAATGGATGCCACTGGTTAGCCGAGGATTGCATTCGATGGCCTGTGGGGTACCCGAAGCATCAACAATGAAGTCAAAGGCGATAAAGCCGCTGTAATTCATGTCCTTCACAAAGGTCTGTATCCATTGGCTTACTCTGTCAGCTATGTCCCCTGTCAGCCTCTCAAAGCATATCGCGACGGTGCCAGCAAAGACCGAGCCCTGATAAACGGTGCTAGCTTGAATTTCGCCGGCTTTGATCATGGACAGACTACTGACAACCTCACCTTCAATCGTTTGTTGCACGAGCAACTTAGGGCTCTTTGACGTCAGTACATCTCCAGCGCGGTGAAATGCCACGTCAATTCCAGAGCAGCCATTGATGGGCTTTGTTATGTAATCAGATGTTTCGCATATGGTGGCCGCCAACGGTGAATCAGCTGGGGCCGAACGAGGGGCCGTCAGCGTTTTTTGGAGGGCCGAGTCTATAAATGCGGCTTTATCAGCCAATGTGCGGTAGAGCTCCACATCGGGACCAAACAGGGTTACGTGGGGAGGTAGGCGGCTGCGAATCGCCAGAACGTAATGTGCTTCCTCTGATATGGGTACAACAAGATCCACCTTCTCTTGAGTGATCAGTGCGAGAAGTGCCTGCTGGTAAGCCCCTGCATCATCGTTGGGAGCGGGAAGTTGAACAGTTTTAGCGACGTCCCTAGATACACGGCTTAGGTGCCAGGCAAAAGGTTCAGCGACAATGACGCGGTAACCCTGCGTGCGCAAAGCGCGCGCGACAGCGAGGGCTTTGGGAAGTCTCCCAAGGGTTAGGAGTGCGGTTGGCATGATGGTTCCTTTGACCACAATGCGATTTTGGCCGCGCATACCGTGCTCATTTCGCCTACGGCAATGAATTCTCTGTTAGGTCTGAAATACACCATGATTTGCCCGCAAGTACCGCTTAAGCATTAAAAGATGACATATTTAACTGTCGAACTAAAGTAACGTGACAGGGGCGCGGTCTTGAAATCTTTTGAGGGGCACGATATAAAAATTTTGACGGGGTATTTTAGGCTTCGCCCTGTTTGCTGCTGTGATCCGCGTTGGTTTCGTTATCGGGCGGTCCACTGAAATCATCAAGGATCAAATAGAGCGCCGGTACCAGCAGTAATGTAACCGCCGTAGCGAAGATCACGCCGAAGCCCAATGAGACTGCGAGGGGCACGAAGGGTGCCGTCGCGAGATCGGCATTAAGCATAAGTGGAGCCAGTCCTACAAAGGTCGTCACTGATGTTAGGAAAATCGGCCTGAACCGGGCAACACCGGCGCGGGTGACAGCCTCTGCAACAGTAATTTCCAGATTCAAGCGGCGTTTGTTAATGAAGTCTACGAGCACCAGACTCGCGTTGATGACCACGCCCGACAGCGCAACGATGCCAAGTATGGAAAAGAATACCAGGTCGTATCCCAGTATAAAGTGACCGAGTATCGCCCCGATTAAGCCAAAGGGGATGCTGGCCATAACAACCAGCGGTTGCAAATAGGATTTAAGTGGAACGGCTAGTAGGGTGTAAATGATAATGAGCGCTAAAAGGCTGGTACGAGCTAATCCCGTGAGGGCGCTAGCCCGTTCCTCGGCTTCACCCGCTAGGGAGAATGTTGTCCCAGGGAATTCGGCCTCAAGGCGAGGAATGTGTTGATCTTCGACCAGACGCAGTACGGTTTCGGGAGCTATTCTTGTTCTGTCAGCATAAGCTGTGACATTAATTGTCCGTTGGCCATCAACGCGCCGAATGGTGGCGTTGCCGGTACTGAGTTGGGTGCTAGCCACGCTTTCTATAGGCACCTCTGCGCCGTTTGGAAGTCGAATGTAAAGCTGGTTGTAGTCATCTAGTGAGCGACGATCGGCTTCGGGGTATCGCACCATAATGCGCATATCGTCGCGGCCACGTTGTACCCGTTGAGCCTCGGCACCATAGAATGCATGCCTCACCTGAGAGCCCAAATCGGCCTGAGTTAAGCCCAAGGATTCGGCTTCTGGTCGCACCCGCAGAACTAACTCTTGCTTTCCTGCCCGGTAACTATCACTGATATCGTAAATTGCATCAAAACTTGAGAGGATCTTCGTTAAGGCTGATGCCGCGGCACTCATTACCTCAAGATCTTTGCCACGAATTTGAATATTGATGTCCTCGCCAAGTGACACAGCTGAAGCGGTAAAACTTTTTTCAATAACGTCCGGAATGTCTGGTGTTAGCTCTCGCCAGCGTTTTGCCGCTTGCTTTGGCGTCATGCCGCCGCGTTCATCATGGGGGTACAAGGTGATGGACATCTCTGCAATATGGCTACCTGACTCCTCGCTGCCTGAAATCGTACTTTTACTGATGGGAAGACCAATCGTTTTAAATTGGTTAACAACTGCGGTTGCTCCTTCGGGCAGACCTTCGTTCAGTTCGACGATAAGTTGGTCGGCAGACGCTTGGATAACCTCAAGGGCGGTCGCAGTTCGTTCAACAGGATAGCCCTCTGGTAGTTCGACGCTGGCATAAATTTCGTTGCCTGAGACGGTTGGAAAGAACTGAAAGACAATTCGGCCACTGGCTAAGAGGCCTACGATAATAATCAGCGCAGCAACTGCGGCGCCAAGCGTGACGTATCGGTATTTCAGAACAAGACGCAGTGCAGGTTGATAACGTTGCTGTGCGAAGCGCTCCAAGCCGCCTGAAACGTTTTCTTGGAAGTTTTCCCATCGTGCTCCAATGGCAGACTTGCCGCGTTCTCTGTTTCGGTGTGCCAAATGTGCGGGGAGCACTAGCTGTGACTCAATGAGACTAAAGACCAGGCATAAGAGTACTGTCCAGCCGATAGCTCCAAAAAAACTGCCTAGCATACTGTCGACGGTAACGATGGGTATAAATGCTGCCATCGTCGTGAGTACGCCAAAAAACACAGGGATTGCGACTTCTGTGGTGCCATTGATGGCGGCTTCTCGGCTGTCGGGTGTAAAACCCTCATGGGTGTGGATACGCTCCCCTACGACAATGGCGTCATCGACCAAAATGCCAAGAGACAGTAAAAAGCCCATCAGCGACAAAGTGCTAATGCCTAAGTCGGCGGATGGAAAAAATGCAATGGCCCCAAGAATGGAGACTGGAATGCCGGCAGTTACCCACAGCGCCAAGCGCAGGCGAAGAAAAAGTGCGAGGGTGAGTATTACGAGCAACAGGCCGCCAGTCGCGTTATTAATCAGTGTTGATAGTCTAGAAACTAGCTCATCGGCCTCGTTGCTCCAGATACGCAGCTCGAGCCCGGAGGGGAGGCTGCGCTGCTTAACCTCCAGAAACTCGGAGAGATCTCTTGCCATCGCCAATGTATTGTCTTTGCCTAAACGCCACACTTTTAGCAATTGCGTCGGCCGGCCATCAAGCATGGCTGAAAGATCCTGCTGCTCAAATCCGTCACGTATAACCGCAATATCGCGCAGGAGTACGCGAGTACCGTCCGCGTTGGTAATGATAGGGATGTCCTCTAATTCCCGACCTGAGTAACGTTGCGCAGTGCCGCGCAGACGAATCTCACCTGACTCAGTTTTGATGGAGCCGCCGGGAATGTCGATGCTGCTTTGCCGTATCGCCTCAGCAACTTGACCCAGTGTTAGGCTGTGCCGTCGCAGGGTGAACTCGGGAATTTCAACTGAAATTTCGTCGGGCCGAACGTACATGGTGTCGACTAGGCTCACCGACGGGATTTCGAGGATTTCTTCCCGTAGAGATTCAGTTAGGTTTTTCAGTGATCGCTCGTCAGTCTCTCCGGAGACGGCGATATACATGACAACAGAACGTAAACTGACTAATGCAACTACGGGCCTTTCCGTATTGGCAGGGAAGGTTGATATGGCATTTACCTGGGCTTTAACATCGTCGAGCGCACGATCTTGATAAGAGGCATTGGTAAGCTCCAAGGCAACAACACATCTATTTTCTGCGGCTTGGGTTTTTATTTTTTCGATGCCTTCAATGCCTTGAACGGCTTCTTCGATGCGAATGCAGACACCTGTTTCAACTTCTGAGGGTGCCGCCCCCAAATACGGGACACTGACTGTGATTGTTGGTACGTCGATGTTGGGAAATTCTTCTTTTCGGACTTCGATCAGTCCCAAAAGCCCACCCACGACCAACGAAAACATAAGCAGGTTGGCGGCTATTGGGTTACGTACGAACCAACTGATGAGGCCTTTCACCGTAAATAACTCAGTTGGCCAAGGTCACGGACATGCCATCGACCACATATTGCAAAGGCGACAGACAAATTCGCTCCCCAGTGGCGAGTCCAGAGGTTACAACGACACTTTCGTTCTCGTAACGTAGCACCTCAATTTGCCTGAAGTGTAGGGTGTTATCTGAGGAGATAACGAGCACGCGGTTGCCTTCCCGAACGGCTGAGCGCGGTATGACGGCGGCGTTTTCTACGGTGATGCCTGAAATCTCCGCCTCGAGAAACAAACCAACGGGCAGGTCAATGCCATGCTGGCTTTTCGGATCGTCGACCTGAGCGACGACGTATACGACGCGACTCTGGCGATCGATTGCACCCTCTGAGCGAAGGAGTTTACCGTTCCATCCGTGCTTTTTACCGGCGTAGCTGGCGCTTAACGATACACGCGGTGCTGCGTTGTAGGTGTAGATTCCGGTCTCGAGAATGAGAGGATCCAGAAAGCCCAACTGACTGTCAGCGAGGGGAAGGCGAACTTCAAGTTGTTCCGTTGCGTACAGCTGCGCAATAACACCGCCGCGCGCCATAAATTGACCGATATCAACTTGTTCTGATGCGACACGACCGTCATAGGGTGCCGTGATGTTCGTTCGACTTAGATTGAGTTGGGTATTGCTGAGTTGCACCTGAGCATCAAGTAGGCCCGCCTGAGCGACGTCAGCAGCGCGGTGAGCGTCGCGAAGCTGAGACTCGCTGACCATATCTTGCTTTGATAGCGCGATTAGGCGTTTATTTTCAGCACTGAAATAGTCAGCCTCGGCTGCTGCGCGTTGCAGCTTTGCGGTCGCTTGTAGATTTGCGTGCTCATAGTCCTGAGGATCAATCCTTAGCAGTGAGTCACCCGCAGAGAAGCGACCACCGGCACGCAATGCGTCATTCACGTAAACGACTTCACCCGAAACTTGAGCGACGAGATTGGTCTTTATACTCGGTTGCACAGTCCCTTCCGACCGTACGCTGAGCACGACCGTCTCTAAGGTGATCTCGAGGCTACGAACAGCGATTGCGGTGTTTTCACCAATTGTCGTATCTAGCTTGGATTCAGAGCCCAGCAATACGGCTGTAATTCCCGCGGCCGCAGCGATAAAAGCTAGTGGGTAGGCAACGCGTTGGCGCAGCCATGCCCGGGAGGGCCCCCTGATATCCTCATTACTCATGTTTTTCCTAGCTTTCTAGTTTGCACGGGTCTTGCGAGGCCGGCAGTCTAGCACTCTGCATCACACCTCGTTAGTTTAGAGTCTCTTTATGGCCGCAGACCTTTAAATAGGTATTCCGTGATCAATGGCGTGCTCGCGCTGTGCCGGAGTGGCTACGCCGGGAACGTGATAAAGCCCGTTTAATGGCGTTTGTCCTGTCAGTTCACTCCCAGCATCGCCGTAAAAAGCCCCGTACCACTTTCGATTGTTGAGAAAGGGTCCCTCGGTTTTCATGGCCATAGGCCTGAGAGCGGGGGCTTTGTGTTGCCAAATTTCAAAATCTTTTGAAAACGCTTCAAGTGCGCCCGCCTGAACCTGTCTTGCCATATTCCGATCGTCTTCAGTGATGGTTTCACTCTGAGCTTTTACCAGACAACCGTGCCAGGCTTTTATTCTGCCATCCGAGACGGGTGTATTGGCAATCATCTCAAACTGAGTTGTGTCCCCCCAGACCTGTTTACTTAGAAGCACCCCTGGTCCGGTGTACCAGGTGGTGGTGTAAAGCATGACCCCGCCATAGAGCGTCATTGGTCCACCCTGGCGTTGAATGAGCACATGGTCTTTTATCTCGTTCTCAAAGTATTCGCAGGGTGCACCATGGGTTGGTCCTAAGTGCCGATTGTCGGCCATGTTATCGAGAACTTCCTGTGGGTGAATGTCCAATTCGGGTAAATGATCCAGATTCCAATGAACCCATCCGGCTTCATCCCATTGCTGAAGGTAAGGTGGTGGATAAAGTGGATCGTTACCTTGCTCGTCAAACCACATCATGATGCAGCCCATATTGTCGACTACAGGATAGGACCTGATAGAGGCAGATTTTGGGCAGGGTCCATCGTGATAGGGAATGTCATCGACATGGCCCTCTGAGTTGTAACGCCAGCCGTGGTAAGGGCACCGAATTGCATCGCCTTCAATGCGCTTACCACCCACATCGGCAACGATTAACATGGCGCTGGTGTTTTTACCCAGGTGCGTTCCCATGTGCTTACAGTAGGCGTCAAGCATGACTGGATTGCCGCTCTCTCCTCGATAGATAACAAAATCTCGATCGAAAAAGGTGACGCCTATGGGGCTGGCATCTATCTCTCGGCTCTCTGCCACGACAAACCAGCCCCGGGGGAAGGTGTTGGGCCCCAAGCCGTATTCAGTTGCTTTCGCCACTTCAAATCTCCTCTCAATTCGTGCTGAGCCTGTTCGCTGGAATGATGGCTCGGCTGTGCAATTTCTCGCTAGGCTAAGTTAAGGGTAAAGGGTTAGCTTGGTCAAAAGCTGCCGGCAGGAAGGCGTAGACAAAAAGGACGATGACATTGTGTGATAGGAGGGTAAGCATGGTGGGGCTATGGGCGCACTATGGCTGCGAAACCGTCCTCGGAGTGCACAGTTGTTATGAAAAATGCAGATACAGCGGTTTCTTTTCGTAGAGAGATTAAATCGTGGTTACAGAAAAACTGCCCAATCTCTCAGCGCCAACCCATTGTCCAGAAAGAGCAGATATGGGGTGGCCGCAACAAACACTTTTATAACGACGATGCCCGTCAATGGTTTGAGGCGGCAAGAGATCGCGGCTTCACTGCCCCCGAGTGGCCAGCACGCTATGGAGGAGGGGGCCTGAGTGCTGATCAGGCAGCTGTGTTGAGAGAGGAGATGCAGGATTTGGGCTGTCGTCCCCCACTATATGATCAGGGGCTCTGGATGCTGGGTCCTGCACTTTTGGTCTTTGGAACCGAGGCTCAAAAGCAACAGCATTTACCTGCTATTTGTCGGGGCGAAATCCGTTGGGCTCAGGGGTATTCAGAACCGTTCGCGGGTTCGGATTTAGCGAATCTGCAGACAAAGGCTGAGGATGATGGTGATTTTTTTAAAGTTACTGGCTCAAAAATCTGGACCACAAGAGCTGATGCGGCGGACTGGATTTTTTGTTTGGTTAGAACTGACGACTCAGGCCCAAAGCAACAGGGTATTAGTTTCCTTCTGATTGACCTTGCTAGTGCTGGGGTGTCAATTGCGCCGATACCGCTGCTTAGCGGCGATTCGGATTTCTGCCAAACATTTTTTGATGATGTTCGCGTACCCAAAGACAACTTGGTCGGTGAGCTTCATGGTGGTTGGGCTGTTGCTAAAGAGGTGTTGCGGCACGAGCGCCAGTTAATGGCTTCCTTCGAAAGCATGGCCGAAAAACCGAAACTAAACATCATTGATCTGTTTAACGAGCATATGGGTAATGAGAACGCCTATGGAATCTCCAGCACTGACATACGCAGTCGTTTAGCGAGCCACCTTATGCGTGATAGCGCGGTGAAGCAGCTTGGAAATCGCATAGCCCAGCAGCATGAGGTTCAGTCTGTTGATTCTAGGTTGCCGCTTCTTATGAAATATTTGAGTACCCGTGAAGTGCAACATAAAAACGAAATAATCCTCGATATATTGGGCACCAGAGGGCTGTCTCTGGCCAGTCCTGATAACCCGGAACTGTATGACTCCATGGTTAAGCAATGGGCCTTCGACAAAGCGTTAACGATTGCAGGTGGCACGTCAGAAATACAACTCAATATTATCGCCAAGCGGGCGCTTGAGCTGCCCTCGGCGAGTACTCCAGAATGATATTGACCTCAGAGCAGAAGCTTTTCAGGGATAGTCTTGAGAGCTTTCTATCGAGCAAACTCCCCATTGCTGCACTGCGGAGCCTGCGTGATGCTTCTCTGTCAACAGCCTACGATCGGGGCGTGTGGCAGCAGTTGGCTGCGCTGGGCGTTAGCAGTATCACGGTGCCAACCGCCTTGGGGGGCGCCGAATTTGGCTGGCTGGCCATGGGTGCGGTAGCGCAGGAGATGGGCAGACGGTTGTCCCCAACCCCGCTACTTTCCAGTGTGGTGCTTGCACAAGGCGCGCTCATTAATTGTGCAAATCTTGACCAGATCAATCATTACCTACCTGCCTTGCTCAATGGCGATGAGGTTTGGGCCGTAGCCTTTGAAGAGCGCGCGCATTTTTCGCCTGATAGCGTGTCTACAGCAATGACCCCCCGGGGTCTCAGCGGCGGCAAGTGCATGGTCCTCGATGGTGCTTCTGCAGACCGAGTGCTCGTTAGCGCGCTAAACGCTGATGGGCAGAGTAGATTATGTTTGGTTAAGACTGATGCGCTCGGTGTTAAGCAGAGCCCATCGCGACTGATGGACGGGCGTCAGTATGCTGCTTATGAGTTTAGTGATGTTCCCGAATCTGAGTGCGATTGGCTTGCCGGTGGGGCTTCTGGTGCTGGCTGGATTCAGGTGTTGAATCAGGGAATGGTGGTGCTGGCGGCTGAAATGTTGGGAGGCGCCAGAGAGCTTTGTGAAAGGACCTTCGAATACCTGAAGGAGCGAGAGCAGTTCGATGTCAAAATTGGAAGCTTTCAAGCGTTGCAGCATCGGGCTGCCCATATGTATAGCGAATTAGAGCTCAGTCAAGCCGCAGTTGATGCAGCACTTGTTGGTTTTGATTCGGGGCAGGGGGATCAATGTGCCATGGCTAGTGCCGCTAAAGCACTAGCCAACGAATGCTTTCAGTTGATCAGTGATGAGGCCGTGCAAATGCATGGCGGCATGGGGGTAACCGATGAGCTAGATATTGGGTTGTTTTTAAAGCGTTCGCGAGTCTGCAACCAGCTGTTAGGCAACACCCATTGGCACCGCCTCCGGTACGCTGATCGCGCAGGGTTTTGATGCAGCAAATGGCGGGCAGATTGAGCTCGTAAGTCTGCTATTTGCAGGTGCTGTTATTGCGCCTCTACAAGAAACTGGTCATACCAGCGACGAAATTTGGCAAAAGGCCCGTCACCGTCGCACAGCAAAGGACGTTCAAAATACTGTTTCCGTTGCCAGATGATTTGATCCTCTTCCATTTGCTGACAGATATTGGCAATGATGGCCTGCCCTACGGTTTTCCCCAGTGTGTCGGCGGTTGCCTTGGGCTGGATGAACGCGTACATCGCATGACTGATTTCTCGCTCCACTGGCGTAATATTGGCGAGTAGGATCGTGTCGTAAATACCGCTGAAACGAACAACTGATAAGCCCGTACCGTAACTTCGGGTTTCGATGGCACCGTCGACGACGCCACGGGGCGTGGGCTGCCGCGTGACAAATTTTGCATGGCGCTTATAGCCATCAAAAGATTGAATTTCGGTTTCCGGTAATTCTGAAGTGCCGTGTACAAAGTGAAAGTGTGCACCATCAACGCCGTTCTCGCCGATTTCTTGCATGTGCGCGTGTATCTCCCACTCATGCCGATCGAAGTCGGTCCATTCGGTGTTGCCAATCAGAGCCTCTTCGATACTCTCTGGTTCCCAAGTGGGCGCTTCTTTGTTGGGGTGATACCAGACAAGAATCTGTTGGTTAACTTCCCTGACTTCCCATGCTCCAAGAATTGATTCGCCTTTCGCCACTCTGGGCGGGTTATTCTTTGCGTAGGGAATATGAGTGCACTGCCCTTGCCCATTCCACTGCCAGCCATGAAAGGGACATTCGAGGCTCTCACCCACAACACGAGGTCCTTTGCCGGCATTGTCGCGAATGCCGTAGCCCAGGTGAGCACCCATATGCGGACAGTAGGCATCGACGACCTGAGCGGCCCCACTTTCTGTCCGAAAGGCCACTAACTCTTTTCCGAAGTAGTGCAAAGGAATAGCGTCTCCAGCTTCAAGATCGCTAGAGAATAAAACTTGAAACCACCCCATGGGAATGGGCAGAGGGCACCGTCCAGTATCGCTCGCAATCATTATTCAAGGTTCTCAATGTTAGGGATCAGTTGCATCAGTTTACTAGAGCTTGCCGTTTAAAAATTACTCCAGATGGGCTAGACAGGTTGATCACGATCTGGAGGTTAATTAGGTGTGGCATCAGTACACTCGAGACACCGGCAAAGGCATTTTTGAGGCGAGAGGTCTTGGGTCTTCTCTGGAGAGAGGATTGCACTGGAGTCATAACATCGCGGCAGGACAAATCTAGGAGGATTCATTGCCGTGGTGATACATCCGAATATGAATGGAAGGGGCGCATGAAAAATTTGATGATTGAGCTCACGAAAAAGGGTGAGTTCTTCGAGACCTCGGTTAAAGGTTTCAACAAGGCCGGTGGTGAGCCAATAATGGCTTACCGAAATGCGCCGGCGACGTTACTCGACATTATAGAAGCCGCCAGAGCTCATAAAGATCAAGAGTTTCTCGTTCATGGCAAGCGGCGTATTTCTTTTGCCCAGTTTTTCGAAGCCGTCGATGCTTTTGCGGTTTATCTGCAGTTTATTGGGTTAAAACCGGGCTTTCGTTTAGCTATTGCCATGCGAAACAACCCTGAATGGTTAATTGCATTCGCCGCGGGTGTCGTCACGGGTGCGGTGGTTGTACCAATCAACAGTTGGGGGAAGCGGGACGAGCTGCTCCATGCCTTGGAAGATTGTGAGCCTTTTGCCTTGGTGTGTGACAGCCCTCGGGCTGCGCTTCTCAAGGATGCCCTGGAAACCGTCCAGTTTGTCGTGGTAGCTGCAGATTCAGAAAATTCTGGCACTGAAGTTGGTCGTGGCATTGCCTTTTCAAATGCGCTGCGTCACGCGGGACAACCTACCGTTGTCAGCCCTACGCCCGAACAGCTCGCGCTGATTCTTTATACATCGGGAAGCACGGGTGCACCGAAAGGGGCAATGCACAGCCATGAAGGGGCTGCCCAAGCCGTTTTTAACATGTTGTTTACCGGCATGCTCTCGCTATCTATAGAGGGACCCCGAGCGTTACAAGGTGGCGCAATACAAGAAAAAACACTTCTCACCGTGCCGTTGTTTCATGCCACCGGATTATTGGGGTCATTTCTACTGCCCTGCGTAACGGCACAATCAATTGTAATGCTGGATAAGTGGGATCCACAGGTTGCCCTGAGGCTTATCGAGGAGGAGCGAATCACCTTGCTCAGCAGCGTGCCAGCATTGGTGAAAGAGCTCCTGAGTCAGTCTAATGTTAAGGAATTTGATATCACATGTTTGCAGCGGGTGGCCTCGGGCGGCGCTGCGATGCCTGCAGATCTGCCCGATTTAATTGGAAAATATGTTCGCAATCCCAGCGCCTCAGCCGGATACGGTATGACCGAAACCCTGACAGTGGGAAGTCAGGGTGCGGGTGCTGTTTTTGATGCCAAGCCTGAAGCGGCGGGTGTGCAGTCGCCGATAATGGCGTTTAGGACGGTTTCGGATTCAGGGGATGTTCTACCTCCAGGCAGCATCGGGGAAATAGAGATGAGCGGGGTAAGCTGTACCTTGGGCTATTGGCGCAATCCAAGCGCAGATGCTGTGCTTTTTTCAAAGGATGGCTGGCTTCGTTCTGGAGATGTTGGCTTCGTTGACGACGAGGGTTACGTCTTCATCACTGGCCGCATAAAAGATATTGTAATTCGAGGTGGAGAAAATATATTCCCGGGAGACACCGAGCAGGCTTGTTATTCCCTTTTGGGCGTTGCTGAGTGTGTTGTTTTTGGTGTTCCAGATGACCGGCTTGGGGAGGAGCTAGCGATGGTTGTCTACTGTGGACCCAATCAGACTTTGACCTCAGATCAAGTGCGAGCGCAGCTACAGCAATCTATCGCGGGCTATAAAGTGCCTCGCTACATCAGAATTCATGATCGCCCCTTGCTCAAGGGTGCAACAGAAAAATTTGATAAGCGCGCTATCCGTGAGGGGTTCATCGCTGAGCAGGATTGAGACGAGCTTTGCTCTCGAGGTTTTATTTAGGGTGGCAGGGCGCCTCGCCCAACACTTGCGCCGTTTTTTTAGAGCCCATAGCCTCCATCAACTGGAATAAGCTGTCCAGTGGTATAGGCAGAGGCTGACGAGGCAAGAAAAACAGCCATTTTTGCCACTTCTTCGGGGGTACCAAAGCGTTGCATGGGAAGATTCTGTTTGACCTGTGCTACCCATTGATCATCAAAAACGCCTTGCTCTCGCAGGCGCAAGAATATGCCGGTTTCAATTACGCCGATCGCAATACTGTTGGCCCGAATATTATGCGAGCCTTCTTCTTTAGCGACGCCTTTAATGAGCTCCTCAATGGCAGCTTTTGGAGCCACTGAAAGAATATCCAGAGGAGGGTAGCGAAGTAGGCCTGCTGAACTGATGTGCACATAGCTACCACCACCACCGGCCCGAAGGTGGGGCAGCGTTGTGTAGATCGCATTGAATACGCCCTCGGCGTCGGCTCGGAGAACACGTTGCCATAACTCCGGGGTTAAATCAGCAATACTCACTTGGGGGATGTCATACCCCGTGGCAATAAAAACTGAGTGCAATCGCCCGCGGTTTGTAATGTCTTTGACGCAGCGGTTAAGGCTCTCAATGTCTTGTAACGAGACTTGCGCCGTACTGACGACTCCGCCGCTGCTACGAATGCCGTCCGCGAGCTCTTCGGCTCGCTCACGATTGCTTTGATAGGTGATGCAAACCGAAATTTTCCGGCTCGCCACTTCGGCTGCGATCGCGCTGCCCACACCGCCGCTCCCGCCTAAGACCAGTGCTGTTCCCTCGGGGAAATCCAGATTTCCTGTAGACATTGGCTTGCCCTTTTGTCGTTTATTAATAGTTAGTTAAGAGGTTTTTTAAATATAAAGTATTAAGATATTTTAGGCGCTTTCATTGTCAAGTTTTGGCGCAAAAAAAACCGCCTTTAGGCGGTTTTTAATCTGTGCTCAGTGTTACATAGAGACCGAGATATCGACGCCGTAGGTCGCTGGGTTGCCCCACTGGTGCACGGGTAATCCAAGATCTGCGCCCAAGTTATAGCCGAAGGTGCGGTAGTCCTCATCGGTGATGTTTTGACCCCATGCTGAAACTCTGACCTCAGTGCCGCCGTCTGCTTCATAGGCCCATGTCAATCGTGTGTTAACCAAGGTTCGAGACTGGTTGACCGGCTGCTGGAAGTTTACGGGTATTTGAGGCTGGCCTGCTGCTGCATAAAGTGAAGTCGACGCCCCGATGCTTTGTGTCGCATCCTGATAGTTGCCAGACAGATTGAAGCTCACAACGTGTTTACCCCTGCGCAAGACATCCCAGTCCAGAGCGACGTATGCCGAGTTCTCGGGTGCTAAGCCTTCGGTTGGCGTGATAGTCAGGCCGAGGTAGGGAGGGAACGCGTCATAGCTGCCGTCGATGTAGCTGTAGTTGGCCGTCAGTTGTAACCGATCGGTGATCAGCCACGCCGCCTCAACCTCGAGACCTTCGCGACTCAGTTTCGCGGCGTTATCAATCTCAGTCGATAAGCCATTGGCATCACTTTTCACGGTACTGACCTGCACATCGTCATAGTCGTAGCTGTACAACGAGGCGTTCAGGCGGAGCCGGCCATCGGCGAGAACCGATTTGAAGCCGACTTCCATGCTTTCAATAGTTTCCTCGTCGAAGGCGTCCCCCGTGCTGGTGATTCTGTTGTAGCTGCCACCATTGAAGCCCCCCGCACGATAGCCCGTGGTGTAGCTGGCATAAACATTAAAGTTGTCGGTAAAGTTGTACTGAGCTACCAGACGTCCACTGGTATTATCGAATCTCTGCTTTTCAGATTGACCGTAAATACCTTCTGTTTCGGGGATTGTATCGAGGTCATCAAGAGACCAAACGTAACCAGCCCCAAGATCTCGAGGTATGTTGATAACAACACCTTGTAATGCTAACGCAGCGGCCTCTTGGATCGCGGCGGAAACGTAACCACCAACGCCACCGAGTGCGGCATCACGCCACAGCCACGTCATGTCTTTATTTTCTTCGGTGTAGCGTAGGCCAGCGGTCAGAGCTAATTTACCGTCTCCGGGGCGCCACGTTGCCTCGCCAAACACCGACCATGCATCGCCACCGTTATCAAAAGAGCGTCCCTGAGAGCCATTGGCTAGTGGGAATGTGGCGTTTTGAACGTTGCGGAAGCTGCCCTCGTCTTCCCAGTAGAAAAAGCCTGCAGCCCAGTCAATGTTGCCACTAGTGCCTACAATCTGAAGTTCATGGCTGTCTTGCTCGTATTCATTTAGTGCATAAGTTGAAAACACAGGAGCGCTGCCGAACTCATTAATGGTGTCGACCATCAACAGGCCTAGCAGTACGTTCTCTGTGGCGGCATCTGCGATCGGGAGTACGAACCCGGGTGCCAGTTCAATTTGTGAGGGTACTACGCCTCCCAAAAAGGCACCTCCAATTGTTTGCAGTACGAGATCGTGCATAACGCCACCGCTGACGCTGTTGTTCATGCCATCCAAGTCTTGAGAGGTATAGGCTGAGACCTCGCGGTGACCATAGATGTACTTTATGTCGATGTTATCTGTGAGCTCAAACTGCGCTTTAAATGTATGGGCCTCAGTGCTTTGGCTGTTAAAGCTATCGAAGTCACTGGATCCGGTTCCCGGGTTTTGACTGGTACCATCTAGAACCCCTTGGCCCCAAGCAGCATAGTCAGCGCTCCACTGGAGGTATTGGCCAACTTGTGGTGCAGGTAGGTTGGGTAGAACAAAGGCCTGAACGAAGGAGGCGATTCCGCCCACGGTTTGCAGTCGTGAGTCGCTTTCAATGGGAACCGCAGTGAGGTCTCCCCCTGCGCCGGCATAGCCTGCTACCGCTGCGTATGTCGGGTTCAACCCACTGACCACACTGTGGTTATCGCGCTCGTCCGAGACGTCATCATTAGTGTAGATGTAGTCAACGGTCAGTCGGTCAGTGAGGTCCCACTGCAGGGCCATGCGATAACCGCTTCGATCGGTGCTGTTGAAACCGTCCTGAAAAGGGTTTGTGTTGTCCCAAAAGGCATCACGGTCGCGCTGGTAATAAGAGGCAGCAACGCGGAGATTATCAGTGAGGGGGACGTCAATTCGGCCCGATAAGTCCCGTTGATTGTAGTTTCCCGCAGTCGCTCGTAAATCTACCGCCAGTTCATCGCTGGGAGCCTTTGAAACGAAGTTAATCGCGCCTGCGATAGTGTTTCGACCGTATAGCGTGCCCTGAGGGCCTTTGAGTATTTCAATACGTTGGAGGTCGGTGATGTCCATGCCTGAGCCGACTACCTTGCCAATGTATACGCCATCAATGTAACGGGCAGTTCCTGGGTCTACTGAGAGGTTAGGTGACCCATCGCCGATGCCCCTAATATTGAGGCCAACGTCAGACGTGGTGCCGGGGGGCGCATAACCCTGCACGCCCGCGACCTGATCTACCAGGTCCATCGCGTTCTTGATCCCTCTGGACTGTATTTCCTCAGAACTCAGCACTTGAATCGAAATGGGTGTCTCCTGCAAATTTGCCTCGCGACGCTCTGCAGTAACAATGACTTCCTCAAGCTGAGCGAAGGCACTCTCTGTAGAGAGAGCGCAGACGACCGCTGTAGCGAGTAGGGACTTCTGGATGGATGGCTTCATGAAATCGACCTCTATTTTTAGTTTTTTGCGGGACATCGGCATTATATGCTCTAGTTGTCCCAATTGTGTCGTGGATACGGTGGAAATGACATACAGCAAATGGACTATCAGTTATTGCGTATCTTGAATCGCCTAAATGCGCTCTTTTCCCCTCTAGCGTTAGGCATTCGTTGGTATCTGTCGAGAAATCAAAAGTAAGGTACTTGAACGGTAGAGGAGTTATCTACCCTGATTTCAGCCCCGTTGATATGGCGGGCTCCTTGTGAGGCTAGGAAGCAGATAACGTCGGCAACGGCTGCAGGCTCACAGGCAAACTCCATCGCTCGGGCCCCTTTATCTGGGTCCATTTCAGGGAAGTTCCCCTGCATGCGTGTAATCATATCGGTGAAGATGCCGTCGGGGTGTACTGAATTACAACGGATTGGGAAGCCATTGGTCTGACAGTAAACAGCGGTACTGACAGTGAGATTTCGCACGGCTGCTTTCGTGGCGCCGTAGGCGGCAAAGTGAGGATAGCCACCTACAGCAGATGTTGATGACATATTGATAATTGACGCAGCGTCGCTCTTTTTCATAACGGGTAGTAGCATTTTCATGCCTAAAAATATGGAAGTGCAATTGACCTGCATGATGGTGTTGAAGTCCTCTAGGGACTGCTCCTCAATGTGGTAAGCCATGAGAATGGCAGCGTTGTTGACGAGTATATCGAGGTGGCCATATTCTTCTTCGAGCCAGGTCGCAAGAGACTGCCAGTCCCCTTCGCTTGTCACGTCGTGTTGTCGATAAATCACGCCCTCTGGTGGGGTGCCATCGATTGCTCGAATATCGGTGCCAATAACAATACAGCCCTCGGCGGCGAGTTTTTCTACCGTGGATTGCCCGACACCACCAGCGGCCCCGGTGACTAATGCAACGCGTTGTTTAGTTTCCATATGAGTATCGCTCCATTTATTAATCCCGAGCATGGCAGGACGAAATTATTCTGTCTATCTCCTAACGGCCGATGGTCTGTGCTTGCTAATTTGTGAGATGGTTGGTAATCAGATTGGCTTTTTTAGATGGTCTCGGTGGGAGGTTTAGAGAATGTTTTTGGCAGATAAAGTGATTGTGATTAGTGGGGTAGGGCCGGGTCTTGGAAGAACTCTTGCACTTGAGGCTGCGGGCGCGGGTGCGAGGGTTGTTCTGGGGGCTCGTAACCAAGAGTTTTTAGCGTCGGTGGTGGCTGATGTTGAGGCTGCAGGTGGGGCTGCTGTGGCACGGGGGACAGACGTCACTAGCAAGGAGCAATGTCAGGCTCTGGTAAAGCTGGGCGTTGAAACTTTCGGTAAAATCGATGGGCTGGTGAACAGCGCCTACGTTCATGGTGATTGGGCCAGTATGGATGCCGCTGACTCCGAAAAGTTCGGCGAGGTATTCGATGTTATTTGTCAGGGAGCTATTCGCATGGCTCAAGCTTGTTTGGTTCCTATGCAGGCGGTCGGCGGAGGCTCTATCGTGAACATTTCGACATTGTCTACGGTTAAACCCTTTTCGGGAGAGGCAATGTACGCTGCTGCGAAAGGTGCGTTAAATGCCGCGACTCGGCATATGGCCAATGATTTTGGACCTATGGGGATTCGGGTCAATGCTTTGCGAATGGGTTGGATTGGAGGCGCTCCCGTTTATGCTTATATTGATCAGCAAGTGGCAGCTGGTGCTGATCGAGATACCGTGATTGCAGGAATTACCGATCGAATTCCCCTGCGTGAAATTCCACCAGAGGTTGATTGTGCCCGTGCGGTGATGATGTTCCTTTCTGATTATTCAAGGGTTGTGTCGGGGGCGTCATTGGACGTAAACGGCGGGGAATATATGGCGCCGTAGTACCTAGCGGCCTAGGGAGATAGCTCATGTCAGAAGATCCACGATTAGCATTTGATCCAGAGGCGGTTGTTTGCTCCGAAAAAGTAGCCATTGCTGCGCCTGCACAAAAAGTCTGGGACGTACTTGTGGACTTTGACGGCTACAGCCAATGGAATCCGTTTTGCGTTGAGGCCAGAGGAAACTTAGCGCTAGGGGAGCCGTTGGCGATGAGGCTCAAAAATTATCTTGTGCCCGGAGAATATTTCGATAACGTGGAGACGATTTGCGAGATTGATGCGCCACGTTGCGTCGCATGGTCTGCTCCCTGGCTTGATGCCTGGCCTTATCCGGCTAGGCGCGACCAAATCATCGAGACAAATGAACAGGGAGGTTGTATTTATTACTCCACCGACGCTTTTTTGGGGCCTTATGGCATTCACGTCATGCGTTTTGCCGGGCCTTGGGTTAAGCGCGCCTTTGACGACACGGCCTACGCCTTAAAGGCCTTTGTTGAAGCTCAGAACCCAGCGCCATGATCAAGGGCGCTTGTTGGGGCCTCTTTCATAAAGCTTGGTGTTGTCTTAACGGGGTGGGCTTTTTTGGCAATTATTAGCGGGAGAAATTTAGGGATGAAAAAGTCAATTTGCGCGCTGTTTGTACTTGCGATACTGGTGCTCGGATGTTCTAAAGGTGTGCACGAATCTGGAGAGCAAACCTTATCGGAGGAATCGAGTGGCGAAGCCGCGAGCTTACCATCGACCAAACTATATACCTTTGATTGTGGTGATATTGAAGTGTCCGATTTAGACGCTTTCTCCTCGAGCGGCGACTATGCGGGGAAAGCCGGACAGTTAGTGAATACCTGCTATTTAATCCGCCACCCCGAAGGCGACTTGATCTGGGATTTAGGGCTGCCTCAAACCTTGGTGGGATCTGGCCCCCAAGTTAACGGCATTTTTACGCTATCTTTGGAAAGCTCACTTGCCGATCAGTTGGCACTAATAGGCCTGTCAGCAGCCGATATTGAATTTCTGTCGATCTCGCATAGTCACTTTGATCACACGGGCCAAGCCGCGCTTTTTCCAGATGTTGAGTGGCTGGTGCACGAAGAAGAGTTTGACCATATGTTCGGGACTGTAGAGGGAGAGGCACAACACAGCGCTTTTGCAGGGCTTGATAAAACCACCTTCAGTGACAACTATGATGTGTTTGGCGATGGCTCGGTTGTGATTTTAACGATGCCTGGGCACACCCCTGGACATACAGCACTGTGGGTTAGCTTGCCCGAAAGTGGCTCTGTTCTGCTTTCAGGTGATCTCTATCACCGAGCTGAAAGTCGCGAGTTGGCGCGAGTGCCGCGTTTCAATAGCGATGAGGCCGAGACCCGAGCGTCTATGGTCGCTTTCGAACGACTCGCGACAGAGTTGGGTGCTAGAGTCATTATTCAGCATGAAAAACTCGATGTCGCTTTATTGCCAGAGCTTCCCGGTTTTTTAAACTAATAATCGGCGTCACCACCGCACCACCTTGGTGGGCGCCCTCAATACATTAACAGCCGTCGTCGCCTATCCGATCAGACATTTTCTGATGTTCAGGTGATATAACGGGTTGGAACGGAACATCAGCGCCGTTTATTTAGGTTAACGCCAGGTTAAATGGTAGGGGGGGTACTACGGTGTTCTTTAATCCCGCGCCCCCTAACGATCAGAGGTTGGGACGTCTATTCTTTTGCCGCGTGGAGTGTTTCGAGGCGTATTTCTGCGTTAGCCACTCACGTGACGCGCGATGTAATCGGCAAATTGCAGGTTGAGCTGCCCCTCTTCTAAACCGAACTCTTCAGCAGTGTAGTGGTGCTCTGGCCGCGCTTCTCTTTGATTGAATTCCCGCCAGCGTTGCATTTCTTGGAGGGTTTGATCGGTTAGCTCCAAATTGGCAAACGCGTAGAGTTGGCTCAGTACTGATTCTGGTTCGTGAATTGAATCTTGAAATTGAAGATCAAAGTAGGGCGCATCAGGGTGCAGGTCCCGGTAGTGCTGCGTTGCGGTAAGGCCCTGTTGCCATTTTTTGACCCAGTGAGCTGCTAGGATTTGTTTGTTCAGGTTATTGGCAAAGGGGGCGGCTAGCTCGCACATCATGCTGGCATAGGAGGGCATGACTTCACTTGGGTGGCGATGCGTTTGAATCACCACAGCATCTGGAAAAGTCTGGAAGAGCTGCTGTGGATAATGCAGGTGATGCGGCGTTTTTAGCAGCCAGCGCTGGCCGAGCTCTCCCTTGTGACGCTTCTGCCACTGTAAAAACTGCAGCATTTTATACAGGTAATCGTAGCTCGCTGAGGGATCCTGCGCGTAGAGCGCTTCTCCATATTTGGGAATGTTGGCGTAACACTCGGGCACCGTACTGATGAATGAGTGTTCGAGCAACATGATCTCCTCATCGGGAGCAATCGCATCGATAGGGTGGATCGCAGCGAGGCCTGGCATAGCGGCTAGCATGGCGTCGACTTCAGCCTTCGCTATCGCGATGCGACCATCGTCCGAGACAAAGTTCATGTCTATGGGTGCCGGCTGCCGCACTTCATACCAAAGGGGTGCCATCAGGCCGGTATCAGTGGCAATGGTTCTGTGGAGTAATGTGGTGCCGGTACGGGGTAAGCCCACAATAACAATGGGTGCGAGCAGGGTTTCCTCTGCTATTTCTGGGTGCTCTCTCGTCCAGTCTTCAAGGGCTTTGCGGTTTTGTAATAAGCCCTGCAAGCGCGACTGGTGAAAGGCTATGCCCGCCGTATTAAGATCGGCTTCTGTGTTAAGTGCATCAATCAGCGCGGTGAGTGGCTTTATGAATCCCGTGTCCTCGTAGCGAGCGCTCTGGGATCGGGTAAGTCCCTGTGCGAGTATCTCGTCGATACTTAACATTAGATCGAGGGCGCCTCGAGGTTTTTCAGGTTTCCGATATCACCCACAGGTATCACTGTCACCTGTGGGTCGACACTATCTTCAGCCCCCACCCAACGAAAGCACAACGTACCTTCGCTATGGCCGGCAGTGGAAATCCAGTTGGTGCAACCCGGATCAGTGGACGTAAGAACGAGAGTGACGCTACCGTTGTCATTAACGCTGGCTTGAGCCTGATTTAAGCACACGCGGTGATAGCGGTAATCAAGGGATTCCATCCAATAGTTATCGACTTGAATATTCCAAGTTTGACACGCTGGAATTGACGGGAGGGTAATGACCATGGCCTCTTCGTTGTTTAATTTAAAATGCCCGTGGTAATACAAAATGTTGGGATCACCCCCGACCATTTGGCAAAAGGCTTGGTCCCAAAGCGGCAGCGTGTTTGGGTGCTGTGAGATTTTCTGGCTCCAATCGGCAAACATTCGCGTGGTATTGCGATAGAAAGCTGTGGCCTTTTCGAAGTGTGCGATAGCGGTCATAAGTTCGAGAGGTTCTGGCGCGGCATGACGGTCGAGTCGCTCAATGGTGATTTCTGCTGGCGTCTCTTGATCGCGATGTCGAAATGTTTGTCGTATAAGTAAAGATTCGCTGTCTTCGCTGACGGCCAGCCAGTTGCCCGTCTGTTGCTTCTGGCTGATGACAACTTCAAACGTGCCGTCAGCGCCTACGGTCAGCGCGTTGCCATCGAGGAACCCTGTTTCTACCTGCGTAAAGTTTTCAGCGTAACTGCCTCGACTGGTAGCCATACTGATGTAGTCAACGCTGCCTCGTGTGCCTCTAAGGCGATACTCGTAGCGCCCATCAATGACAGCTTTCTGGTACAGATTGTCGGGATTGTCTGCCCCCAGCTTGATGGTTTCATGAGCGGGTCTGTAGAGCACCGGGAACGCGGGGTCATTGAACTCCACGTACCATTCTAAAGCGGCGCGTGCCATGCGTGACAAATAGCGAAGGCCATCTGCCTGAGTTTGATCATCTTGTGGCACCCCTGATTCGATCAGAAGGTCACCGGCGTCTCTTAGAGCGTCACAAAACTGGTGCCATGTTGCGCGAGCTCTCGATTCAGGGTTGATGTTGCTGCTCATCCGGCGGAGTTGGCTTCACCAACAAGTCCCGGTCCTGCACCAATCTGGATAACGCTTAGACCAGCATCAGAATTTTGTAGATGGAGGTTGGACATCAGGGTGTATTTTGATCGGCTCATTTTCCAGCCATCCTCCAATTTAACGTATTGGTCTTCATAGTAGCCGCTCATGAGTTGCACTTGCTTCAGTTCGGTCTCGAGTAACTGAAAGCGCATTCTCCACCGACCCTCGGCGGTGTGCGTGTCTTTAATGGTTATTTCGGGAGCCAAACCATGATGCATATCAATGTGAGTAGGGTGGCAGGCCAAGGACTTAAAGACCGCAATAAACGCGCCCATATCGGTGAACCTACCAATGAAGCCAAAGTCGATTTCAAAGTTATTTTCATCGAAGCAAGCCCGCATACCGGCGGTATCCCGCGTATCACAGGAAAACCACCAGCGTGCTTTGAGCTGCTTTATGGCCTCAATGTCCTCGAGGCACTGAATACGCTGCTCCAGTTCCAAGACGCACACACTCCGCTATTGTTGGGGCGGCGGCGCACCATTGACCCCAGGCCAACGCGAGCCAGAGATTGTGTCGGCAAAGGGCAGGAAGGCATCGGGGTCTAAGGGCGCAGACAAAGTGACCGATCGGTCAAGGAATATAGGCCACCATAAATATGCCGACAGTTGCTCACGCATGGGTAGCTTGGTACTGAGCGGATCCCAAGGGCTGTCTCGTAATGTTAGTTTACCCTGCACTGATTCCTGCCAAGCGGTGCCATATTTGCTTTTGACATGCACCACGTGAGGCGGGAAGTCATAGCCGGTAGCAGGACCGCCAATGCTTACCGCTCGGGATACTTTGATCCACCACTCATTCTGCTCCCACTCGGGTTGGGGTCCTGCAGAGCCCTCGCTGATTCCTTCAAATTCCAAAAACGTATAGCCTTGGTGGGTACAACGCGCTCGAACCATGGGCCCGATGCGGTGGTAATCGATCTCCGCGGGATACTTAGGCTGCCCGTTTGTTTCTTGGCTTATAAATATTGCACTTTCCTGATCGATACCGTAGCCCAGCGTATATTCGCCCTGAACGCCGTTGAAGTCTGCATTGACGGTAGTGACAATTCCGTACTCGGGTACATCAGGCACGGGAAAGTTGTAAACCGTTAAATTGACATTGGGCTCGCTCCCGACAGTGATGCCCGGGGGGAGCAGCGCAGCAATAGCTTCGGGATCAGTGCGGTAGTGTACTTTGAGCATAGGCCAGTTAATGATGTCACCGGGATTGCCCTGAGGTGCTTGCGGAGTATCGGTCATAGTCAGTCCTCTATTAATATTATTCGTTAGCCTACGGATTCAGGTATTGGTGTGGTTTTTCCAATAATCATATCGGCACGCCGCCGGATCTTGGCTTCATTTTCTGCCGTCAATTCGAGAAGCCAGAAGTTGCCCTCAGGTAACCCCTGCAGCGCCATTGCAGCGACTTCGTCAGGATGGGTCGTCTGCAGGTTAATGCCATACTCCTCGGCCATTCGCTTCATATCTTCAACCGAGTTAATACCGGTTTCGTTACCGACAACGCCCTTATCAAATTCTTCTGGACGCACGCGTCCTGAGTTGAATAGACCGGTTTCTACCACGTGGGGACCGGGGAAAAGTGCGCTCACCACCACGGGGAGGCCGCCAGCTTGTACTTGATAGTGCAAATTCTCGGTAATGGTGTGCACTGCTGCTTTGCTAGCGGTGTAAATGGGCACGTCAGGTAGTACTGCATAGGCGCCATTCCCAGATCCGGTAATGACTAAGTGCGTTCTGTCCGGGCGACTTGATAAATAGGGCATGAAAACGTTGATGCTGTTCACCACACCCCAAACGTTAACGTTAAAGCACCACTGCCAATCTTTTTCGGAGTACCCCCAAATCGGGCCGGCCTCGCCCGCACCAATTCCAGCGTTGGCGAACACAAAATCAACTTGGCCAAAAGTCTCCACAGCGCTATCGAGGACTGCCTGCAAGCTACTTGTTTGCGTGACGTCACAGTGATCAACGCGATGAGGAACCCCCGCAGTTTCAAGGTCAGTGTCAATGATTGCCATGGCGCTCTTATCGACGTCGCCGACTACAACGTTGCTGCCTGCAGCGCCTAGGGCCATGGCGAGAGAGCGTCCTACGCCGCTAGCTCCACCCGTGATAATGGCGGTCTTGCCTGCAAAATAATTAGCTGTCATTGGACACCCCGTTCACTGTTGGGTAGATAAAATTTCCGCACCCATTTTCTGAAAAGAACGAGGGTTTCATCGCCCTTACAGAAGATGGGTTGTTTGCGGTGAACCTTATGTTTCCAAATAGGATAATCGTCCTGCAGACCGTCAATGATGCCATTCATAACTTGGTCCCCTGCAAGATCTGCAATCTCCTTGCGCACGGTTAGGGTCCAGCGCAGTAGGGTTTCTTCCCGGCTGTACGGTTGAGCTGAGTTGTACACAATCATCTCAGCTCCCGGGCCGTAACTGGTTAGCACAGTAGCGAGTCCTGGCTGAAACATCGTCGCGTGGAGCTGGCCGGGCATGCCACTCGCATTCATCTCGGCTCGCAGGTGTACCGCGCCGTCTTCTTCAACGGTGACTGAAGAGGGCGGCGTTTCGCTCTGCTTGTGCACATACTGAAAGTGCTCCGGGTCGCAAGAATTCTCAGCGATGTCTTGTACATGGGTGGGGACTAAGAACTCGACTTGGCGGGGTGCAGTCCAGTTTTCATCATCGAGCTGCTCTACCTTCGGCACTTGCCATTGAGGCTCTTCTCCGGTGGGATGAAACCACATGTAGATTTCGCCATTAATCTCTGTAGCGGGCCAATTGTTAAGCTTTGCGCGCGATGGAATTTCTTCACAGTATGGAATCTTCTCGCAGACGCCGTCGCCGCCAAACTGCCATCCGTGAAAAGGGCATTGGATCGACTCTCCAACGACGCGCCCATTGACGCCTAGGTTTGCTCCTAAGTGCGGACAGTAGGCATCGTGAACGCGAACGGCGCCAGATCTTGTCCTGTAGAGCACCAGCTCCCTGTCTAAGGCCGATACCGATTTTACTTCGCCAACCTGCAGCTCGTGACTGCGGGCTAGAGACCACCAGCCCATTGGAAAGTCAGGTGCGGTATTAACTTTTGAGTCACAAACTGCAATCAACTCCATGATGTCGTTTCCTCGCGCTTATCGTACTGATTTATTATTGGTTAAAAATGCTTATCTCGGGACCAATTTCATCTGCGATTGTGCGCAGATAGCCTTCATCCATACCGTAAAACTTCGTGGCATTTCCACCGAGAATGGCTTTGCCCTCGTCGACCGGGAATCCTGCGAAGGTTTCTGCAAAATAGTTAGCGGTATTAGGCCAAGTGCCCTCGGGGTGAGGAAAGTCGCTACCCCACATAATCTGATTCAAGCCAATTTGCTCCTTGAGGTCCAGGTCGCGTCTAGGCACACAGGAAGCTCCTATGCCGCAATTGCGCGCAAAATACTCGCTGGGTGCCATAGAAAGGTGCGATCGGAAGTCGCCCAGCTTCGCTGAGAAATGTATGTCGGTGTAATTGTGGTCAAGCAGGCGCAGCCAGGACGGAACCATAAACATAGTGCCGCCTTCTACGACCATGGCTTGAAGCTTTGGAAAGCGCTCAAAAACCCCGCCCCATAACATGAAGGTTAAAGGTCTAAATAGCCAAAACATCACCTCTGACACGTAACACCCCATCGCACCCGGAAGTGTCTCGCTGGAGTCGACAATGGGGAATTCAGGGCCAAAGTATTCGTTCAGCGGCGCCGGACCCGAGTGAAAGTGCACCACAATGCCCAAATCTTCGCAGACAGCCCAGAAAGGGTCATATTTGCGGTCATGGTAGGCGGCATGTTCTCCCCACATCGTCGGCAACATCACACCCTTCAGGCCATTCTCATGACACCAACGTGCTGCCTCTACCGCTTGATCAACATCGAAAAGTAGCGGGATAGATGCCACACCAAAGTGACGCTTTGGATCATTAGCCACGAGTTCTGAGAGCCAGCGGTTGTGGGCCATAGCACCCGCCCATTGCAGTTCTGGCACAGCATCTTTGGGCGATAGGCCTAGGCCTGCACCGAACGGCGGCGTATTTTGTTCAGTGATGCCGTCGGGGAAAATGACTTCAGCTGCGATGCCGTCGCCGGCAAGCATTTTGCTGCGTTGTTTGTAGTCCCAAGCTCCGGTGAGCGCTTCTTTGATCGGCGCGCGCCAAGCATCGTTAATTTCCTTTATCAGGAACTGCGCTTCAGCTTTGTCCATCATGTCCACTTGGACGTCGACCGCCATATCAATAAAGTCATGGTATTTGGTTTCGACGTAGGGCTTGTATTGGCTGATTGGCAGGCCAGCGTGACAGTCAGTAGAAACAACCAGTAATCGTTCGCTCATCGTAATATCGTCCTAATAGGTAATAATAAGAATAAAGAAAACATAATGCTCTGAACCCCTCCCAACAACCTGTTAGATAGCTGTTGGGTCAAAAGTTCGGCTGCTGAGTAACAAACAGTGCGCCTGCTAGTTTCCGTACACTTCGGCCAACACCATCGGATCGCTCTAGTAACACCCCTTACTGTGACAAGCCCTAACCGGATCATGTGCGTGCTACTTGAGTTTGTCGTTGCAGTTCGATACCGCCAATAAGCCAATGAATACTTTGGAGGAAAACAGGGGGGGGCATTTTGCCGTCGGGAGAGCGCTCATAGGCGTTGGCATCAATCGACAGTAACCGTGCTAAATGATCCCCTTCGATCGCCGTTTCATCATAACGATGAGCCTGGGTTTCGAGCTCGCCTAACGTCAAGCTGACAATAACGTGGACCAGAGATCGACACACTTCAACTGCCACGGCCTCAGAAAATTCGGAGGCGATCAGTGCCGCGAGTAATGGTCGGGTGAATTCGATAAGGGCGGGGCGGTTATCAGTGCTCAGGTGTCGCGAGAGGTTCGGTCGCTCTAAGATAGCCAACCTTAGTGCGCTTGCCCACGCACCAATGGCGTCTTTCCAACTCAAAGTGGAATCAAGCTCTGGTGCCGTCTTGACAAAGTAGTGGTTGAGCAGCGCAGAAATCAACTCTTCCTGCTTGCCCATCTGTTGATACAGGGTGCGTGTAGAACACTTTAACCTTGTAGCTAGGCGCCGGGCAGTCAGGGGGCCCTCACGTGGGTCTTCCATCGCGTCTAAAGCCACCGTAATAATGGTTTCTGTATCGACTAGCGGGCGGGGCATGTCTGCTTTTTGACTCCTGCAAGTTGGGCGCGGATTTGACTAACAATCTGCATAGTAATACTGGACGTTTTAAAAAAACAATGTTTTCCTATTCCAAACGGACGATACACCTCCGTTGGCTGAGTGCGGGTTGCAATGTCCTGCACGGGTCCACGGTCGGCACGTTGCCTGATAAAAATCGATGGCCACCAGGGCGCTTTCAAAGTGATATTGATGCGCACTGGGATGATAAATGGAGATAACGATCCTTATGCAAAATGTAGAAACGAGCTGTCCTTTCACTCATCTGCTAGACCTAGACGCATATCGTCAGGGCATGCCCTATGAGGCTCTTGCTGACATCCGCGGGCAGGGGAGTTTTGTGCACTTTGAGGACCCAAAGACTGGCGTCCCCTACTGGGCCGCTGTGAAGCGCGATGCCCTAGATTTTGTCTCTCAAAACCCCGCTCTATTTTCATCGCAAATTGAAGGCCCGTTTCCTATGGAACCTGAATCGGAGATGCAGCGAGAGACCATGCAGGTCATGTTGGACAATGCGTTTATTGCTATGGACCCGCCCAAGCACATGGCGCACCGCCGAGTGGTTAGGGACGCTTTCACTCCCAAGGCAGTAGCGGCGATGGAGCCCTGGCTGCGCCAGCAAGCGAAGGCTATTGTCGACAGAGTGGCGGCTTCAGGGTCCTGTGAGTTTGTGGAGGAAGTGGCCGCCGAATTGCCACTGATCGCTGTTTTGGAATTAATGGGGGTGCCACAGGAAGATAGGAAGCAGTTTTTTGAGTGGACTAATATCATGGCCTTCGGTGACGACCCTGATATTGCTACCGGACCTGATGAGGCCAATGCCGTTTCTTTTGAAGTGATTCTTTATGCCATGGAATTGGCAAAAAAACAGCGCGAGGGTTTTACTGGTCCTGTAATTCAGGCCCTCTTAGAGGGTGAGGTCGACGGCGAGCCTATCAGCGATGAAATGTTCGCCTGGGTCTTTATTCTGCTTATGGTGGGAGGCAACGAAAGTACCCGCACTGCGACCGCTCACGGTATGCGGCTGTTAATGGAGAACCCGGATCAGCTGCAACATCTTGTTGATCACCCGGAGGATATACCTGACGCGATTGAAGAGATGCTGCGTTACAACACAGCGTTCATCGCGATGCGTCGAACAGCAACGCAAGATATCGAGTGGAACGGCTACTCTTTCAAGCGCGGTGAGAAAATCGTGATGCATTATCACGCGGTTAACCACGATGAGGATGTGTTCGGTGACGATGCCATGCGTTTCGATATCCACCGAAAAAAGCGCATGCCTTCACTCAACCGAGAGCTGCGCTCCTTCGGTATCGGTGAGCACTTTTGCCTGGGCATGAATTTAGCAAGGCTTGAGATGCGGATCATGTTTGAGGAGGTGATACCTAGGCTGCGTGATATGACCTTTAACGGTGAGGTCACTTATATGCGCTCATTTATGATTAGTACGATTAAATCGATGCCAGTAGTTTTTACACCAGAAGCCTCCGAGGGCTGAGCACAGCGATTTTGAGGTTTTAGGGAGTTTCAATGTCTTTTAGGGGTCAGGTTGCAGTAATTACCGGTGGCGGCAGCGGTATGGGGCAGGCATGGGCGCGTCGCCTTGCTAAAGATGGCGCAACGGTTGCCATTTTAGATGTCAACGAAGCCGGTATGGCTGAAACCGCTGCATCCGCCTCAAATATCAAACCTTACGCATTAGATATTACAGATGCCGATGCGGTTGCCAGTGTGTTTGCCGATATTGAAGCCAGTCTTGGCCCAGTAGATCGAGTAGCCAATGCCGCTGCAATCATGCCATTTGGTCGTTTGCTCGAGGAGGATCCCAAGCTCACGACGCGAGTTATGACGATAAACTATGGTGGTCTCGTTAACGTAGCTACGGCCGCTTTGCCTAAAATGATTGAACGAGGGAGCGGCGACTTTGTCAGCTTTTCCTCCATGACCGGTATCGTGCCGGGGCTTCTCATGGGTGCTTATGCCTCAAGTAAAGCGGCAGTTCAGTTTTATACTGAAATCCTCTATCACGAAAATCGAAATAGCGGGCTGCGTTTTTGTTGCGTCTGCCCGCCTGCGGTAAAGACCGCTCTTTGGCAGCAAGCTGAGGCAACTGTTGTACCCAATTTGCCCTCTAAAGGGGAGACTCTGATGCCGGACGTGGTTATCGATGAGATCGAACGCTGCCTTGATAAGGGAAAGCTTTTTGCCTACCCCGGCAAGCAAACCCAACTAGGCGTGGTGATGCGGCGCTTGTTCCCGCAGTTAATTTGGCGCGTGTCTCACGATGCTGAGGGTTTCTAAACGTGGTCCAGAACTGCAGCTAATGCGCTGATTTTTACCGGGAGTTACGGTTTGTTGTTACACACCCAAAGTCTGCCCCGTCAAATTCGGCTTGAGGGAGCGCATAATTTTAGAGACCTCGGGGGCTACCCTCTGAGTTGTGGAGGTTTCTTCATCCCAGGGCAGATTTATCGCTCTGATCATTTGGGGCGCCTGACCAGTGCTGACCGAGCAAAGTTATCTGAGTTGGGCGTGGCTACCGTAGTCGATTTGCGTCGAGCCAGTGAGCGAGCGGAAAACCCTGATCTTCTGATGGGTACCGGTATCAATGAAGTTTGGCTGCCGGTAGAAGCCGAGGGTGCGGATGTGATTAATATTCGCCATGAGGTTGAGGCGGGTCGGGTTGACGCGCAAGCAGCGAGAGAGTTTCTCATTGAAGCTAATCGATTGTTTGTGACGCGTTTTGCTGAGGTTTATAGCAAGTTCTTGCATCTGCTGTTAAAGCCTCTAAGTTTACCTTTGGTATTCCACTGCTCAGCGGGAAAAGACCGCGCCGGCTATGCCGCTGCGCTAACACTCCTGGTTGCCGGCGCTTCGAAACATGATGTCATGACAGACTATCTGGCGACCAATCGTTGTAACGAGAAATACCGTCGCGCACTTACGGCAGCCATCCCTGAATACGACGGGGCTGAGGCAAAACGCCTGGCCCTAGATGTTTTAATGCAGGTTGAGGAACGCTACCTAGCTGCGGCCTTTAGTGAGATAGATGCAGGTTATCGGGACGCGAGCGACTACATGAGTCGAGCTTTAGCTTTTGACGCCGATAAGCAAGCAAGCCTCAAGGCACTGTTGACCGACGCTAGCACCTGAAGCATCTCCCGGTGGTATGTATGGTAAGTGATCCCTGAGTATCGCTGTGACGTCTCAAAAGCTCCGACTCGCTATCGATTACCTGCAAAGGGACGATATTCCGCTGCAGTCCTGTGGCTATACTAGAGCGTCAAATTACCGGGAGAGATTGTGGAACAGCCTATGCTCGCAAGAGCCTATACACCGCTGCAGGTGGGTCCAGTAACCTTACCCAACCGTTTCATTAAAGCCGGGGCCAACGAAAACATGTCGCTGCGAGGCATGCCGACCCGTGCCATGCTGAAACACCATGAAAGTATGGCGGCCGGGGGCGTGGGTATGACGACCATGGCTTACCTATCAGTGAACAAGGTAGGACGCACGCTACCGGATCAAATTTGGTTGCACGACGGTGTGCTTGATGAACTGCGAGCGGTAACCGATGCTGTGCACGCCAAGGGTGGCAAGATTGCTGCTCAAATTACGCACGGTGGGTCCTTCGTAACCGGCGTCTTTGTGCCTAAGCGTCTGCAAAGTTCTGTGTCGGGCTTTAATCCTGCGGGTCTTCTTCGGGGCAATGTCCTGCGGCGGGGGATGACTGAGGACGATATGCAAAACATGGTTGATGACTTTGTTACTGCGGCTGAGCACTGCGTGAGTGCGGGGTTCGACGCAGTTGAGATTCATATGGGCCATGGTTACCTGCTAAACCAGTTTTTATCGCCCATGGACAACAAGCGCAAAGATGCCTACGGCGGAAGTGCCGAGAACCGCGCGCGTTTTCCTACAAGAGTTCTCGCGGCGGTCAAGCAGCGTGTGGGGCAGGATATTGCGGTGCTGGCTAAGATTAATGTCTCTGACGGAAGACGTCGGGGAGCTAACGTAGAGGACGCGATCGTCACTGCCAAATTGCTTGAGGCAGCGGGTGCTGACATGTTGGTATTGTCAGGGGGGCGCAACGTAGAGTCGGGCTGGTTCATGTTCGGTAGCAATATGAATCTTGAGGCTATGTATCGCGTTTTGGGTAAGTGGTCTCTCAGTGGAATGGCTATCGGTGCCACGGCTAAGTCGGCACCTTCTATCGATTTTCGGGAGCTGTATTTTTGGGAGTACTCGAAAAAAATTCGAGAGGCGGTATCACTTCCCTTAACGTATCTCGGCGGTGTGAAGTCAGCTGATAACGTGGCGCAGTGCATGGCGGCGGGTTTTGAAGCTGTGGCACTCGCACGCGCGTTGCTTAGAGAGCCTGACTTAGTCAATAAGTGGCAAGTGCATCCCGAGGAACCATCGCTGTGCGACAACTGTAATAGTTGCGTGGCGTACATCTATCATCCAGCCGGAACTTGGTGCATTCATCGACCAGCAAACGTGTTGGAAGATAATCAGCTGCTTGCTTCCTCTGGGGGCGCCTGAGCGATGCTGACCCTAAAGTTTGTTCGCAGTATAAAGGCCACACCATCTGCGGCTTGGCAGGTGATCGTGGACTTTCCTGCCTACAACGAATGGAACCCCTTCATCACCCAGTGCAAAGCGGAGCTGCAGCCTGGGACCCCGATTATTATGCAGGTGAACATGGGTCCATTCGAGCTTGAGCAGACCGAGCAGGTGACTCAAGTTGAGCACGAAAAATTGTTTGAATACCGTATGCGACCCGTAGGTCGTTGGCTTTACAGCAAGCGACAGCATCGGCTTGAAGTTCTAGGCGCAGGGGAGTGCCGTTACACCTCCTATTTTGAATTGCGGGGCTGGCTATCACCTATTGTGACGCTCTGTATGGGGTTGTTTCTGTGGCGGGGTTTTCGTCGAATGACCAATGCAGTGAAAACCCGCGCCGAGACAATATCCCCCTGAGATTTAACGCGCTTGATTGCCGAGGCCCCCGACGAACGCTAAATGTTTTTGTCGGGTGCCAAAACGTTGTCGATGCCAATGATTTAAGCCCAGTGCCTAGTGTACTGTTGCGTCATGGTCGCGAGCGTTTTGGGTGCAAGCCAAAGGCAGGGTTAATAGGGCCCGCCTGTTGATATTAGGGTGATTGGCAGTTTTCATGATGGGAGGATGCTATGAAGAGTAATGCACCAGTGGCACTAGTCACCGGAGCGAGCCGAGGCGCGGGAGCTGGAGTGGCTCGTGCGCTTGGACAGCACGGGTACACGGTCTACATTACGGGTCGCTCTGAGGTGGTTGGAGCCGCAAAAGCATGGGATGGCTCATTACTGCCCGGAACCATTCATGATACGGCCCAGGCTGTTACTGATGCGGGAGGCCGAGGCGTTGCCCTTTGTTGTGATCATGCCGATGATGCAGCTGTAGCGGAAGTGTTCGCGCAAATTCAGCGCGACGCCGGCCGCCTAGATGTCTTATTTAATAATGCGACATACATGCATCCTGAGCTGATTACGCCCAAACCCTTCTGGGAAAAAAGCTTAGACGCAGCCGCCATTTTAGACGTCGGCTTGCGCTCTGCCTACGTCGCCAGCTGGCACGCTGCTCGCATTATGGTGGCCGCAAGAACAGGTTGGATTGTCTTCGGTTCATCTTTTGGCGCAAATTGTTATATGCACGGTCCGGGTTATGGCGCTCAGAAAGCCGGCCTGGATAAATTTGCTGCCGATATGCAGCACGACCTGAATGGAACCGGCGTTAACAGCGTGTCTATTTGGATGGGTCCTCTTAAAACTGAGCGAGCGCTGAAAGCTGCTGAGGTGCATCCCGAGCAATATGAGGAAATAATGCAGGTGGCAGAGTCACCGGAATACACCGGGCATCTTATTCACGGCTTGCGTAGTGGTCCCGACCAATCTTCTTATGCTGGGCAAACGGTGGTCGGCGCAGAGCTGGGTGTCGCTTTGAAAATTTCTGATGCTGGTATCTACCCACCGTCGCACAGAGGCATGCTGGGGGGGCCTCCCGAGCGCTCAAAGGCAGTAATTTACTGATGCAGGGGCTTGAAAATAATGTTCTCTGTGTGCCTGCCGATGCCATTAGGTGTAGGCGGGTGCCCGAGCTGTCACTGGTTGCGATA